>Ga0315907_10005662_pt1 | contig 13471 bp, 9 predicted proteins | sample LakEriMetagenome_3_FD_203525 | JGI IMG/M metagenome (GOLD analysis project Ga0315907, IMG submission 203525) | Freshwater fungal communities from buoy surface, Lake Erie, Ohio, United States - Buoy 12 MA123 | ecosystem: Environmental > Aquatic > Freshwater > Lake > Lake biofilm | place: USA...
GGTGAAACCAAACCGATTGCGGACAACAGCACATCCGAAGGACGAGCTAAAAACAGGCGTGTGGAAATGAAGGTGGTTTTTGAATAATCAATCCAATGTTAATGTTTACTTAATATTGGCTTAATCCGTACGTGAGATTACAGGACGAACTTTGCATAAAATTTGCAAAGCATGGTACGTTTTTCAATAGTTATAATGTTTTTGTTAGGGATTTACCGTGTGGAATACGCACAATCCACGGTAAAGGGTATTGTGAAAGATGGAAGTAACGGTGATCCGGTTGAAAACGCAAAAATAACCCTAATTGGATCCGAAAAGCGTTGTTTATCAGATGCTAACGGTATATTCGAGCTAGCTGGAGTCCCAAAAGGTAAATACTCCCTTGAAATAAAGGCCTCTACGTTTAATGTTTATGTGTTAAGCGATGTTTCTATCGGGGAAAATGAAGTGAAAGAACTTAATATCGCCATGGAAGCAGCTGACTTAGTGAAAGGGCCAGTTGTCGTTACAAGAAAAGTAAAAAAAGATGGTGTGGTAGAACTTATAAGAGTTCAGCACAACCTCGGTGTTGTATCAAACGGCATTAGTGCGGAAGACATTAAAAAGAATAATGATTCCAAAGTGTCGGATGTAATGAAGCGTATCTCCGGAGCAAGTATTCAAGACAATAAATTTATTGTCATTCGTGGATTATCTGACCGTTACAACTATGCCTTTTTGAACGGTGCAAGTTTGCCAAGTTCCGAATCAGACCGAAAGGCATTTTCTTTCGATATTTTTCCGTCTAATGTATTGAGTAGCATTAATGTAATAAAAACGGCCTCTCCGTCGATGCCCGGAGAATTCGCCGGTGGTGTAATTCAAATTACGACCGTAGAGCCTGGTGACAAACCTCTGAATAGCCTATCCATATCGGCAGGATTTAATGCAATATCAACGTTTAAGAATTTTTATCGAAGCGGAGATAGCCAACTTGACATCATAGGATTTGGTGGAAAAGAACGTCTATTACCCTCAGGAATTCCAGGGTCTGCAGCCTATAGCGCCTTGGATGTGCATGAACGTGCGCGTTGGGCACAGAAAATGAACTACAACTGGTCTCCTGAACAACGCAGCGCAATGCCTAATTCTAGTATTCAATATAGCTTAGGGAAAACCTTCGAATTTAAAAACAAACAAAGCTTGGGTTATGTGGCTGCCTACAGCTATCAAAACAATCAATCATTTTCATTGAACACTCGAAGAGAATTTGAAGAATCGGCAACCGGGGTTGTTCAACGAATGGAATTAAAAGATTCTGTGTTTACTCAAACAGTACTTAATACAGCCATGCTTAATTTCAAATATACGCTGAACCCTAAAAGTACTATACAATTGAAAAATCTATATAGCGTAAATGCTGAAGATAAAATCAATGTTAGAAACGGTGTACGCGAAATGGATAATGACCCAAGGCAATGGGAAAAAGCCACCAATTTCTGGTATACACAAAATAAAGCCCTTTCGAGTCAATTGTACGGCACTCATGACAATGAAAAATTAGTATTCAATTGGAATCTAGGATACAGTAATGTGGATCGTGTTATCCCTGCCTTACGCCGTGTTATTCATAGAAAATATAGCTTGAATGAAGATGACCCTAATGAGCAATACATTGCCGTCATTCAGAATAACGGAACAATTCCAACCGCTGCAGGCAATATGTTCTGGTCAGATGCAAATGAATCTATCTATAGCGCTATTTATGATTTTGAAAAAAGGTTTCAACTTGATTCATTCAATATTAATCTTAAAGTTGGTGCAATGCATCAGTTTAGAGATCGTGATTTTCAAGCTAGAAACTTTGGTTTTTCAAAGTACAATGGAGGCGGTGTAAATTTTTATGACTCCTTATTGCTAGCTTCCCCTTCTTCCATTTTTAATGATGAAAATCTCGGGTTAATGGAGAATGGTCGCGGTGGATTTAAATTAGACGAAGCGACTAATGTTGATGACAGTTATCAGGCCAATTCATTCTTAAATGCAGGTTTTATTCAGATTGATGGGAATTGGAAACAAAAAGTGCGAATCAATGGGGGGGCTCGATTAGAGTCGTATCGTCAAGCATTCAACTACATTGAATTTGGATCAAATATTGATACCAGTATTATCTCTGCGGTAATTGACGTGCTCCCGTCCGTGAATCTGATTTATTCTTTAACCCCACGCATGAACCTTCGATCGAGTAGTTATAAAACGGTTTCTCGTCCTGAATTCCGGGAATTAGCACCCTTTACCTTTTATAACTTTGTGATTGATAATATTATTTCAGGTGATCCGAACCTTAAACGAGCTACCATTATGAATTATGATGTTCGATATGAATACCTTATTGGCAATGGTCAAAACTTTAATATTTCAGGATTCTTTAAAGACTTTACCAACCCGATTGAATTAGTGAATAGAACTGGGACTTCAGGAGCTCCTGAATTATATTACACCAACGTACCAGGGGTTACCACCTTTGGAGGGGAAATCGAATATCGTTTCAACCTTGGGTTTTTAAGCAAAAAAGAAAACCACAAGCTATGGGATCAATTATCCATGAATATTAATGCCTCCTTAATTCGATCACGCGTTGAATTAGGTGACTCTTTATTCGGACAAAATGAATATCCCGAAGGGAGACCACTTCAAGGACAATCACCTTATATTATCAATGCAGGTATATATTACCAATCTCAAGACAAAAAATGGGCCTTTAGTGCTGCATATAACCGTGTTGGACAACGCATCTACATTGTTGGGAACGAGCAAGAACCAAGCGTATGGGAAAACGGTAGAAACCTTCTTGACTTTCAGTTGGTGCGTAATTTCGGAGATAAATTTGAAATGCGCTTGAATGTTAAGGATGCCTTGGCGAATGAATTAGTGTTCTTTCAAGACCTAAATAAAAACCAAAAATTTGATGCCGGTGACAATGCATGGCAAAACATCACCTTTGGTCAAACGGTTTCGCTTTCCTTGAAATATAATTTCTAAGGGTAACATACATAGCGTTACCGAAACCTTCGCTTAACAATTTAATAAACACGATTTAAGTTGGTCATAACACAATAAGCGCCTCGACATCGGAACTTTGTCAAAAAATTTAAACGATGAAAAAGTTTTACATGTCTATTGCCTTTTTAGGCGCATTATTCACCGCATCAGCTCAAGATGCATTTTGGACTCCGACCACGTATCAAGGAGCGTTCCCAGTTACTGATGGTACTCCGGCTACAGATTGGACCGCTGGTTGGTCAAATTTTGACCCTGAAAACACGATTTATCCTGCAACAGTTACTACAGCGTCTGCAGACATCACAACAAACACGACTTGGAGTGGAGTTGTTTTGCTTCAAAACAAAATTTATGTAAAAAACAACGCTACGTTAACCATCCAACCTGGTACTATCATCCGAGGAGATAAATTAACACAAGCGACATTAATTATCACACGAGGAGCAAAAATCAATGCCGCAGGTACTGCTGCAAATCCAATTATTTTTACTTCGAATGAAGCTATCGGAAACCGAAATGAAGGGGATTGGGGTGGATTAGTTATCCTAGGATTAGCGAAAAACAACCAACCAGGTGGCGTTGTAAATATTGAAGGGATTCCCCCAACGACTGATACACAACACGGAGGTAACTTTGACAATGACAACTCCGGAGTATTACAATATGTACGTGTTGAATTCGCTGGTATTCCATTAGAACCAAACAAGGAAATCAACGGAATCACGTTTGGTTCTGTAGGTTCTGGAACAACAGTTAACCACTGTCAAGTATCATTTTGTGGGGATGACTCATTCGAATGGTTCGGTGGAACAGTTAATTGTAAAAATTTAATTGCTTACAGAGGATTAGATGATGATTTCGATACAGACTTCGGATACCGAGGTAAAATTCAATTCGGTTTAGCAATTCGCGATAAAGATCTATCAGATGCTGCTGGAGATTCTAACTGCTTTGAAACTGACAACGACGCGGCAGGATCAACTGCGCAACCTAAAACTCGACCAATCTTCTCAAACATGACGATTGTTGGACCTAAAGGAAACGGTAGCATTAGTTTACCTGTAGGTGAGAAATTTGAAAAAGCATTCCGTATGAGAAGAAATACAGCTACTTCTTGTTTCAACTCTTTAGTAGTTGGTTGGGAAAAAGGATTATCTATTGAAGGTACTGCAGTAGTTGCTAATGTTAACGGAGATTCTTTAGTATTTTCAAACAACCGTTTAACGAACTTTACAAACGGTACTAACACTATTCTTTCTACAGGTGTAACGCCGGCATTCTATCAATCTTTCTGGACACAAGACGGAAATGATTCTACTGAAACTATTGCTCAAATAAACTGGGTTAATTTATTTACCGCACTTACAGTAACTCCAGATGCGCGTTTAAATGCCGGTTCTGTTGCTGCTAACGGTGCAACATTTACTAATCCTAAATTTTTCTCAGTAGCGGCTCCAGGAGTTGCTAACCTTACGTATTGTCAAGGTGCTATGGCAGCTGCATTAAGCGCTACTGCAATCGGTGGAAACACGTTATATTGGTATGCTGCAGCAACAGGTGGTGTTGGTTCAACAACGGCTCCTGTTCCATCTACCTCAAATGCAGGAACATTCAACTTCTACGTGAGTCAAAAAAATGCAGCAGGTGATGAAAGCCCACGTGTTATGATTACTGTTAGCATCAACGCAAGTCCAGCTACACCGGTTATCACTGCAAGTGGATCTACTTCATTGTGTTCAGGAAGTTCAGTTAACTTAACTTCATCTTACAACAACGGAAATGTATGGTCAACTAACGCAAACACTGCTACGATTTCTGTGAATTCTACAGGTGCTTACACGGTAACTCACACAGACGCTAACGGTTGTTCTTCTACTTCATTACCAACGATCGTAAGTGTAAGTAATGCCCCTGTACCAACCATTCAAGCATCTGCAGTTGAGGCATGTACGGGAGATACAGTTACGTTAACAGCTTCTACTTCTGATAGCTACCTTTGGTCCACTGGTCAAACAACACAATCTATCAATGTAACAGCGAATACAGCAAATATTACAGTAACAACAACCAATGCTAATGCATGTAACGGCGTTGGAACATCTACACCAACAAGTATTACGTTTAATGCTAACCCTACTGCCGCTGGTTCGTTTACTACAAACGGTAACGTTGCTACGTTTGCTAATACTTCTACAGGAGCTACTTCATACTCTTGGGATTTTGGTGACATGACCAACTCAAGTGCAGCTGCTCCATTACATGCGTATGCTGCAAATGGTTCATACACAGTAACACTTACGGCTACTAATGGAAACTGTAGTGATGTAACTACATTTACTGTAAATATCGCAGTAGGTTTAGATGAATTACCAGGTGTTGCATTAAGCTTGGTACCTAACCCTGCTACAACTTCATTCAATGTAGCTTTAACTGGTGCATCTTTGGAATTAGTAACTGTTATCGATGCGTTCGGTAGAACTGTATTAAATTCAACTGAAGCAACAATTAACTTAAACCAAGTTGCTAACGGAATGTACCAAGTAGTCGTAACTACAGACAAAGGTTCAAGCGTTCGCAAATTGATCGTTAATAACTAATATTTGATTCATTAAGGGGGCCTTTTGGCCCCCTTTTTTTTTATACCATGGAAAACAGTAAAGGACATACCATACTCATTGTTGACGACGAATCCGATATTCTTGAATTTCTATCCTATACGGTTCGTAAAGAAGGATATCGCGTGTTCACGGCAAGTAATGGTGAAGAAGCCGTTAAATTAGCGCAACAATTAAGTCCCTCCTTGATTTTAATGGATGTTATGATGCCCCAAATGGATGGGATTGAAGCATGCCAAATCATTCGAAAAGATCTACAGTTGGCTCAACCGGTGATTGCTTTTCTAACCGCAAGGGCAGAAGATTACGCACAAATTGCAGGCTTTGAGGCTGGTGCCGATGATTACATCAGTAAACCCATTCGCCCGAGGTTGTTGATTAGTAAAATCGAATCTTTGTTGCGAAGAATTAATGTTGAACGCAAATCTCCGGAAGAGCATGAATCCGCAGGTATTGTCATTGACCGGGAGAAATTTGTAGTCATTGTAAACAACAAGGAACTTCAACTTCCCAAAAAAGAATTTGAATTATTAGAATTACTCGCAAGTCGCCCAGGTAAAGTATTTAATCGCGAACAGATACTCACCATTGTTTGGGGAAACGAAACCATCGTTGGCGAACGAACGATTGATGTACACATCAGAAAACTACGCGAAAAGCTTGGAGAATCGTATATTCGTACCATCAAAGGGGTAGGATATACGTTTAACCGAAAATGAAACAATTAAAACCTGAATATTTACTTGCCTTAATTAGTGCCCTCGTGGCACTTTTGGCGTTTTGGTTCGAAGTAGCCAGCTTAAATCTCCCATTTAGTCCAGTAATCTCTGCGTTGGTACTCTCTCTATGTTTGGGAGTAATTACCTTTTTAGTTCTCTATTTTGGCATCAAAATATTCTTGCAAAACCGACTTAACCACCTTTTTAAAAACCTTCAAAATCCGCCGCTCATTAAAGGCCATCGATTGAATGAGATGATCGATGAAGCAGAAGAACAAGTCAACCAAGTATCCAAGCACCGCACGAAAGAAATTTTACAGCTGAAATCTCAAGATTCCTTTCGCAAAGAGTTTATTGGTAACCTTGCCCACGAGTTAAAAACACCTGTTTTTGCAATTCAAGGATATTTAGATACGCTTATTGATGGCGCAATAGATGATGAAGAAATTGCAATGAATTTTCTTCAACGCGCCTCAAAAGCAAGCGATCGAATGATCCAGTTACTTGAAGATTTGGATGCAATTACACGTCTAGAAAATCCTGAACTAACCATTGATAAGCGCCCATTTGATCTTGGTGAAATTATTAAGGAAACGTTTGATTCGTTGGAATTTCTTGCAAAAGAGAAACAAATTCTATTGAGTTTTAAAAGAGATTACTCAAACATTTTCGTGCTTGGCGACCGCAATAAAATCAGACAAGTCATAACCAATCTTGTGAAAAATTCCATTTTATATGGGAATGAAAACGGATCTACTGTCGTTAGCCTAGAACCCATAGATAACCTAATCCTTGTTGAAATAAAAGACAATGGAATTGGAATCGACCCAAAGCATTGGCCGCGCTTGTTTGAACGATTTTATCGAGTAGAAAAAAGCAGAAATCGCCATGAAGGAGGAACAGGCCTAGGCTTGTCCATTGTTAAACATATTCTAGAGCTCCACGGCCAAAACATTACCATGCGTAGTACCGTTGGTGTAGGTACAGAATTCACCTTTGGACTTGAAAAAAGTTCAAAAAATGTACAATTAAGTTCGAGAGGCGTGCCTATTCGATAAATTTGCAGATGGTTTTCGGTACTTTTGTACCATGAAACAAAGGGTATCCGCGAATTCATTTTTTCGACTTATTGCGTTCGTAAGACCTTACAAAAAGTTATTCTTTGTCGCCTTATTGGCAGTAATTACACTTTCTGTGTTAGGCCCCTTAAGGCCGTACCTCATTGGAAAAGCGGTTGATCAATTTATAGTGAAGGAACAAAACGCAACCAAATTGATGATGGCCTTACTTGGTGTTTTAAGCATCCTTCTCATTGAAACCGTGGTAATTTGGGCCTCTGCATATACGTCTAATTTACTTGCTCAATCCGTAATTCGTGACTTAAGGACACGCGTTTTTAATAAGGTTTTATCGTTTAAAACGCGGTATTTTGACAAGACGCCCGTAGGCTCTTTAGTAACCCGTGTGGTATCAGATGTTGAATCAATTTCCGAGGTGTTTTCAGCAGGGTTAATGGAAATCTTTGGGGATTTACTTTCCCTCATTGCCATCCTTGGCTTTATGTTCTGGGTTGATTGGCGCTTAAGTTTATTAACATTAATCCCTATTCCCATACTGATTTTCGCTACCAGAATTTTCGCTAAAGCGATGAAAAAATCATTTCAAAGTGAACGTACGCAAGTCTCACGATTAAACACCTTCGTACAAGAACACCTCATGGGTATGAGTTTAATTCAACTCTTTGCTCATGAAGAAAAAGAAGCCTTGGCGTTCAAATCAATTAATGAAAAACATAGGGATGCGCACATTAGTGCTGTATGGGCAAATTCTATATTTTTTCCAGTTGTTGAACTGTTAAGTTCCTTGTCGATCGCCTTTCTTCTGGTTTGGGGAGCTATGATGGTAGAAGGAAAAAGTCAGCAACAATTAACGCAATTATACGGCGAAATTATCGCCTTTACCTTGTGGATTAATCAACTATACAGACCGATACGGCAACTCGCAGATAAATTCAATATTTTCCAACGAGGAGTAGTTAGAGCAGAGCGCTTGTTTGAAATTTTAGATGAAACAGAGGAAGTAGAACCCAATGAAGCATTTCCTACCGCCTTCACCAACGGTGATATAGCATTTAAAAATGTCTCATTTTCGTATACGACCGACACCCCCTTATTTTCTTCATTTAACCTGCATATTCAAGCCGGAAAAACTACAGCATTTGTTGGAGCCACGGGCTCTGGTAAAACCACCATAATTAATTTAATTGGTCGATTCTATGAAATCTCAGCGGGAGAAATCTCAATTAATGGCGTTAATTTAAACCAAATTAATCGCAGTGAAATCAACCGTCACATCGGGTTTGTCTTGCAAGATGTATTTTTATTTTCTGATACGATCCACAATAACATTACCCTTGGAAATAGTGCCATTACCCGAGAACAGGTTATCGATGCAGCGCAGTTAATCGGGGCGCATGAGTTTATCATGAAAATACCACAAAACTATGACTACATAATCGGTGAGCGCGGAGGCGTTCTCTCGGTTGGACAACGTCAATTGCTTTCCTTTATTCGGGCTATGGTATACCAACCGGCTATTCTTATTTTAGATGAAGCTACCTCAAGCATTGATAGTGAATCAGAATTACTCATTCAAAAAGCAATTTCGGAGGTAACCAAGAATAGAACATCGATCATCATTGCTCACCGCTTATCCACCATTCAACAAGCAGACCAAATTCATGTCATGGAGAAAGGTCAAATTATTCAAACAGGAACACATGCCTCCTTACTCGCGACCGAAGGCACGTATAAAACCTTGTTCGAAAAGCAATTCAATGAACTCAATGAAAAAGTTTAAAATCGGAGGTGTCCCTGAACACTTTAATTTCCCCTGGCGAGTCGCCATTGAGGAGAAAGCCTTTGAATCCATAGGGGTCTCGCTTCACTGGTCTGATATGACCGGTGGAACAGGGCAAATGATTAAAGGATTAGAAACTGGCAGTTTAGACATCGCCGTATTGCTCACTGAGGGAATCAGTAGAGCAATTTTACAAGGAACTAAAGCCAAAATCATAGACGTGTATGTAAGTTCTCCCCTACAATGGGGAATCCACGTCCCTATACCCCCTGTCCTTTCCAATAAAAATGTTCACCGTTTTGCAATTTCCCGCTATGGTTCTGGATCACATCTGATGTCATATGTTCTTGCAAACCAAGAACATTGGATGAAAGAAGATTTGCATTTTAATGTAATCGGCGATGTCTATGGCGGAATCTGGGCCTTAGAAAACAACGAAGCAGATTATTTTCTTTGGGAAAAATATACCACGCAACCCTTTGTCGACAAAGGAAGTTGTCAGCGAATTGGACAAGTTAACACCCCCTGGCCTTGTTTTGTAATTGCATGCCGTGAAGAAATCCTTGACGAGCATGGGGAGGTAATACAAGAAATCATTCGAATTGTAAAAGCACAGGTAGAAAAGATAATGGCGGATGTTAAAACCGCTGAGTCCATTGCTTGGAGATATCACCTAAGCCTACCTGAAGTGGAACGTTGGCTTAACGAAACCGTATGGAATACGGAAACAATAGACTTGCCCTCTGCAATTAAACCAACCATTGATTTTCTTATGGATGCAGAACTTATTAATGCAAATGATTCTGAAGGATGGGCTACAAAAATATTTTAATTGTCCTTATTTCACTGCCGTTCTCCTTTTTATCTCAATGGGGATGTACCGATCCGCAAGCATCAAATTATGACGTAAACGCCACTTTAAACGACGGGAGTTGTGTATACAGTACTACGAATTACACCTTAGGATTAGTATCGAACCTAAGCGATGTACTCCAGGAAAACTCTGGGCTAATTCGCGTGGGAGATTTACTTTACACCTTCAATGATTCGGGATCAGGCCCACTTATTTACGAATTCGACACCCTTGGAGTCGTATTGCGTACGATAACGATTAGCGGAGCAACCAATGTAGATTGGGAGGCCATTACATCGAATTCAACCCACGTATTTATTGGTGATGTTGGAAACAACAATGGCAATCGACAAAACCTTTGCCTGTATCGTTTCCTTAAATCGGACCTGAGCTTAGACACGATTCAAGCAGAAAAACTACCGTTTTACTGGTCAGACCAAACGCAATTCACTTCGCTGCCAAACGCCAACAACTACGATTGTGAAGCCCTGGTTGCCGATGCCGATTCTATTACCCTTTATTCAAAAAACTGGACCGCCCTCAATACCCGCAGGTATCGACTCCCCTGTTTTTGGTCGGATACCCTTGCAGCACAGTTAAGGGATAGCTTCGCCGTGGACGGATTAATTACCGATGCCTGCCTAGACACCACATTAAATCGCAGTTATTTACTTGGATATAAAAACAATGGAAGTAATTTCTACACCAGTTTTGTTTGGTGTCTGTGGGATTATCAAGGCCAGCAGGTATTTTCTGGAAACCGACGACGGATTGAAGTTGGAAATGTACTTACCGTCGCGCAAACCGAAGGGATTGCACTAAAAGCTTCGAATAAAGGATATATCAGTTCAGAAAAAGTGAGTTCTGTAATTACGATTGCCCCAAAACTTTTTCAATTTGATTTTACATCATTCTTTGAGTCAACCGCCTCCGTGAACTCCATAGAACCGATGGTCCCCTTTCAGCTCATTCCACATTTGGAAGAAGGGTATAACGAGTTGCGTATAACAATGCCTTATCATCAATGTGTGTTAACCGATATACAAGGCAGAAAGATACATATGGATTCAATAGATCGATTCCATACTTTCGTGCGTGGCGCCGCGTTGCTTACAATTGACGGAAAAAGCACCTTAATTTTTCTTCCTTAGTCTTTTTTAAATACTGTTGCAGAAGCTTGCGCAGCGGGCATAATCACTAAATCATGAATAGAAACGTGGGGTGGACGCGTCACAATAAAGTGAACGGCGTCTGCGATATCCTTGGCATCCAAGGGTGTAAACCCCTGATAAACAGCAGAAGCTTGATCTGAATCCCCCTTAAAACGCACCAAGGAGAATTCAGTTTCTGCAGCTCCTGGAGCTATAGCACTCACACAAATTCCGTAGGGAAGAAGATCCATCCGCATGGCCTTCGTGAGGTGGTCTACCGCTGCTTTGGTAGCACAATAAACATTCCCTTGAGGATACGCTTCTTTACCTGCAATACTGGTGATATTAATAATTCTACCGGCTAGCCGAGCCTTCATAAGTGGAATAATGGCCTGTGTAACATAGAGTAATCCTGTTAAATTGGTATCTATCATTTGCTCCCAATCAGAAACCTCTCCCTGGTCTATGGGGGCTCTACCTGCTGCTAACCCTGCATTGTTTACCAAAATATCTACATTGTTTTTGACCTCAACAGGCAACTTTTCCACCCACCCATTAACCGCTGAACGATCGCGCACATCCATGGATCCAATAATTATATCTGGCGAAATGCCATAAAGGGTTTTCTTCAAAGCCTCTAAGCGATCTAACCTCCTCGCTGTTAAAATCAAACCAAAACCTTCCTGCGCTAAACTAGAAGCTATTGCAGCGCCAAACCCAGAGGAGGCTCCTGTTATAAATGCGTATTTAACCATTGATAAAATCTATTTGACGTGAATACTTGTTTTACATACGGCAATTGATAATGCAATAAACTCATTAACAAAAACGGCAAGACAGGCGCTTTGTAACGTACCATTGCCCCCACCACGGGTGCTGTCATTCCAACGAGCGATAATACAGCCAGACTAAACAACAACGAAGGGAAACGCCAATCCAGCGTCCAAGATATTCCCCTCAATCGAAGAACAGCACCGAGTAAAATCAATAAAATCAACACGTTTTCAGTGAACGCCACAAGGGATTGCCCATTTTTTAACATGCTGAAGTCTGGATAGACCAACACATTCCAAATACCAAGAGGGATCAAGGCTAAAACGGTACTCATTCTCCCATCCATGGGAATAATAGGCACAATACTACCCGCATTTACTGCATGAGCCATTTGTATAAAATCAAATTGTTTTCCCTGTAAGGTTGAAAGTGGGCTCCAATCAGGAAAGAAAAGCACATGGCAGGTGATGAAGGCCGCTATACAAGCCAAGAAACTTCCTGCAAACTGCTTCCAAGAGGTAGTTTGAACCCATAACCAAGTGAGTAGAACTATCGGAAGAAGGGCCATCAAAATGTATATTTTCAAAAACAGTAATAAGAGAAAACATACGATTCCCAGGGTAAATACCCCCCACCTAAAGCGTTGAAATAATCTAAACAAACTGTACAGAAATCCACCCAACGCAAAAAACAACAAGGCCTCTTTTAAAATACCGCTACTCCAAAATACCGTTGATGGCACAAGAAAAGCCGCAATATAAGAGGTGATTTTGGTGGAAGAAAGTCCGAGAAACAGCTGAAATAACCAATATGAGCCCAACCAAGCTAAGACTAAAAACACTAAAAGATTGAGCCCATAGGAACCGCGAGTGACCAAATTCAATAATGCGTTCACACGGATGACCACACGGTTATCATTCGCTATGCCATGGTCATAGGAGCGAAACCAATAGTTCAACCGGTTTAGATAGTGTAAATCGGAATCAGACCAGGTACCAAGCAGGATCCGAGTAAAGACCGCAGGATCTTCATCGGCAATCTCCCGCAGGATGATGCCATCATCAAAGTACTTAAAAGCATCGGCCTCTGCGCGTTTCGGATAAACCTGCGTGTAGGTGTACAGCAGCGCAAGCCCAGCAATAACTTTAATGACCCACGAAACAACAAATGCGTTTTTGGATGCTCCCTTGAGTCCTGGCATAATATACATTAAACCACCGAACACGAGTGCTCCAAGTCCGAGGGGGAAGGCAACCATCACATCGACAAAAGTACCAAAATATGTCAGTTTTATTGGAAAGTAAGGCTTGAATATCCGTTAATTATGCCAAAGTGTCACCTTGAACGCTTTGGTATATAAATTGAAAAAAGTAAAGCGTCTAAAAAATTAAACACATGAAAACAGGTCAAATTAATGTTCAAACGGAAAATATATTTCCAATCATTAAAAAGTTTCTT
>Ga0315907_10005672_pt1 | contig 13455 bp, 13 predicted proteins | sample LakEriMetagenome_3_FD_203525 | JGI IMG/M metagenome (GOLD analysis project Ga0315907, IMG submission 203525) | Freshwater fungal communities from buoy surface, Lake Erie, Ohio, United States - Buoy 12 MA123 | ecosystem: Environmental > Aquatic > Freshwater > Lake > Lake biofilm | place: USA...
AGCCCGTGGCTTGCATCATGGCCTCGGTAGACCACACGGGTTGATCGACAGAAAACAAATCGAGCAAGCCCAGCATGCGCTCCAAACTGTTGCCCGCCGTTTCACTCATGGTCGCACCTGCGGTTTCATGGCATCACAAAGCAACAGCGTCCACATCATATTTGAACAACCACTCGTAGCGCTCTTTCACCCGCGCTTCGTTCCACTCCCGCTCCACATATTCAGCCGCCCCCTGGGCATGGGCCAAAGCAGGGTTGTGAAAACGCTGGGTATTGGCGGCTGAGCCTTTCACCACGCGTGCCGTGCGCTCTTTGCGAACCGCCTCGTAACGCACAAAGCCTTGTGCCGCATCGGTCGGGCACAGCGCCATGGCGCGGGCCAACATGTAGCCGTCTTCCATGGCCATGGCGGCCCCTTGGGCCAGAAACGGCAAGGTGGGGTGACAGGCGTCCCCGAGCAGCGTGACCGGCCCACGGCTCCAGATGTCCATCGGGTCGCGCACCTTGAGCACCCATTTATAGGGCACCTCAATGGCATGGATCATGGCCTGAACCTCTTCGTGCCAACCGACAAAGTCGCCCAAGCATTCTTCGCGGGTGCCACGCTCGGACCACGACTCGATCTCCCAGCGATTGCCCTCAATGGCCCCGACAAAATTCATCAGGGCCCCTTGGCGCAAGGGGTACTGCACCACGTGTGCACCGGGGCCAACCCAGTTGGTGCCATAGGGCGCGCGCATGTGGGTGGGCAATTTGGAAGCATCAATCACACCGCGCCATGCCATGACACCCGAGTAGCGCGGCGCGTCCTCACCGAACAAGGCCGCTCTGATCCTGGAGTGAACGCCATCGGCACCAATCACCGCATCGGCCTCCCAGACACGGCCATCGGCCAAATGCAAGGACACGCCATCGCTGCGGATCTGCAAACTGTGCAGTTTGGCGTTGAGCACCAGCGCTTCAGGCTGCAAGGCCCGTACCGCGTCGACCAATACCCGGTGCAAATCAGCCCGGTGCACGGTCAGGTAGGGATAGCCATACATCTCACGCGCGACCGTTCCCAAATCAAACAAGGGCCAGGTTTGGCCGGTGTTCCACAAACGAACCCGCTTGCCCAAGGTCTCGCAAGTCACTTGCTCCAAAGGGGCTTGCAAGCCCATTCGGTACAAAACACCGACCGCATTGGGCCCGAGTTGAACGCCCGCGCCAATTTCACCCAGCGCCGCGGCTTGCTCCAGCACGGTGACGCGAAAACCCTTTTGCAACAAAGCCAGGGCCGCGCTCAGCCCACCCAAACCAGCACCAACGATGCAGATGTTCATGCATCAACCCTGGGCTTGAGACAGGTCTGCGCCACCGCCACTTCGAAACCCAGCACCCGGGCCCACTTGGACCATGCGCCAGCCGCCAGTGGTGATGAATGTGTGTAGCAGGGCTTCACCGACTCACTCCAATTTGATGTTGGCCTTTTGGATGGTGGCCCTCCAGATGCGAATTTCCTCGTCAACGCGGCGGCTTTGCTCGGCAGCGGTCGAGGTAACAGCCCGGGCACCTTGGGCCACGAAGGAGTCGCGCAAGCGGGGCTTCTCGGCGGCCTTGCCAATTTCCTGGTTCAGGCGCTGCAACACAGCGGCGGGGGTACCCGCGGGTGCGGCCACACCCCACCAATAAGACATGTTGTAGTCGCCAAAACCTTGCTCGGCAAAGGTGGGCACTTGCGGCAGCAAAGCGCTGCGTTCTTTGCCTGAGACGCCAAAGCCTTGCACCCGGCCACTGCGCACATGCGGCATGCCACTGGCCAAACTGGCAATGCTGATATCAAGCCGCCCAGCGATCACCTCTGCAATGGCCGCAGCCACACCCTTGTAGGGCACGTGGGTCATCTTGGTGCCCGTCACACTCAAAAACAATTCGGTCGCCAAATGCGCCGATGAACCTTGGCCACCCGAGCCGAACATGAAGTCCATGGGTTTGGCACGCGCCGCATCCACCAACTGCGCCACCGATTTGGCGGGCAAATCAGCGCGGGCGATCATGATCGATGGTGACTCGGCAATGGCGCTGATCTGGGCAAAGTCTTTTTGCGGGTCGAAGGGCAAGCGTGGGTACAAACCAGCGGCCATGACAAACGAGTTATCGGTCAACAGCAGGGTGTGGCCATCGGGGGCAGACTTGGCCACCGCATCGGCGCCAATGGTGCCGCCTGCACCGCCCTTGTTTTCCACCACCACCTGCTGACCCAATTGTTCGGACAACTCGACGGCCAAGGCACGGGCGGACAAATCGGTGAACGAGCCCGGCGCAAACGGCACCACGATGCGCAAGGGTTTGGTGGGCCAATTGGACTGGGCCTGGGCCCAGGGCGACAAGCCTAAAAACAGCGCCCACAGCGTGAGTTGGAAATGGCGGCGTTTGAGATTCATACAGCGTCCTTTTAAAAACAAAACATCCCGGCAACAAGCATCATGCCAGAAGCAATCGGGCCCAATCTTGGCGCAAAGCCGAGCGTGCTTGGGGGTCTAGCCAGGCCGCAAAACCATCGTCGATGGGCAAGGCTTGCACTGCCAAGATTGGCAAGCCATCACTTAGGCCTTGGTCTTGCCAAGGGAACAGGCCATCTTGGCGCATGCAATTTTGCCCCTCAGACGAGAGCAAAAAATCAACAAAGCAAGCTGCGTTGTCGGGGTGCGGTGCAGCCTTGGGAATCAAGACCACCCGCGACACACCCAAACGCGGTGCAGGGCTGGTGCACACCGCCAACTGCGGTTGTGATGCAAGCGCGCGCGCTGCAAAAGCGCCCAACACCGGAAAGGCCAACACCGCGCGTTCGCTCACCAGGGCCTGCACCAGTGGCGGGTTGGCGCCATGCCCCTGTAAGCCCATGCCAGCCGCCAAGTCCATGAAGCGCGCATAGCCCGGGTCTTGGGCGCGTGCCACCAACATGGCCAAAAAACCCATGCCATTGGCCTCAATGTCCAGACAAGCGATGCGTTGGCGCAGCAGGTCCGGACGCTGCGCCATCAAGTCGGCGATCTCCTGCAAGGTGCTGATGGCATCTGGCGGGCCCAAAAACCCGCTGTGGCGCAAGCTGACCAAGGGCTCCAGCGTGGTGCAAAACGCCAAGTCTTGGTAGCGCGCCCAATGGGGCAAGGCCTGTGTGGAGGCACTGCGGTGGGGCCTGGCGTGCCCCTGTCGCACCAAGTCCATTTGCAAGTCCATGGCAGAGCTCCAAATCACATCGGGCAGGGCTTGACCGCTTTGGTGCAGGCTCAAATATTGGGTGTGCAATTCTGTGCTGACGGCATCGATGAATTGCAAGCGCACGCCAGGATGGGCTTGGGCAAACCCCGCCAGCAAAGCCTGGCAAAACGGTTTGAACGCTGCCGAATAAACCACCAAATTGGCGGCCGGGTCATGGGGTACGGGGCGTGGGGTTTGCATGGCGATGCGACGAGCTTTCAGCCGGGCATCCTACCCTGGGCCCGGGTTTAGCTGGATCTGCAAGCAGGTGAAATCTGCTATCTTGGGTGACCCCAAACACCCACAACCCAGCGCATGCCATCCGACACCTCAACCTCCCCCCACCCTGGCCCGCTGAATGGTTTGCGGGTGATTGAACTCGGACAAATTTTGGCCGGCCCCTTTGCAGGCGCCATCTTCGCCGACCTGGGCGCAGAAGTGCTCAAAATTGAGCGTGTGGATGGTGGCGATGACGGTCGGCGCATGGGCCCGGTGTTTCGCGGCGGGGATGCGCTGAACTTTCATTTGTTCAACCGAGGAAAAAAATCCTTGGCCCTGGACCTCAAAAGTGAAGCCGGTTTGGCGGCTTTTGAGCAACTGGTGGCCAGCGCCGACATCTTGATCCACAACTTGCGGCCCGGCGTCACCGAAGACATGGGCATCGATGGGCCCAGCCTGTGCCAGCGACACCCCCGATTGATCTACGGTGAAATTTCGGCTTTTGGTCACACCGGCCCCATGAAATTGCGCCCCGGCTATGAACCCCTGCTGCAAGCTTTCAGCGGCTTGTCCAGCACCAACGGCGGGCCTGACGACCCGCCAATGCGCTTGGGGGCCTCGGTGGTGGACCAAGGCACCGGCATGTGGGTGGTGATTGGCACCCTGGCCATGTTGCAGCAGCGCCACCAAACGGGGCGGGGCGGCGTGCTGCATTCTTCTCTGCTTGAAACCGCCTTGACTTGGAATGCGCAAAAGTCTGAAGCCTTGATCCACGAAGGGCGCGAACCCATGCGCCATGCCTCTGGCCACAGTGGGTTTGTGCCCTATGAAGCCTTCGACACCCTGGACGGGCCCTTGCTGATTTGCTGCGGCAACGACCGCTTGTTTGCCAAACTTGCACAAGTGGTGGGCCATGCCCATTGGGCTGCCGATGAGCGCTTTGCCACCAACCGCGCCCGCATCGCCCACAAAGAAACCCTGCTGCATGAGCTGCGCGCCGCCATGCGCACGCAAAGCCGAGCGCACTGGCAAGAGCGGTTCTTGGCGGTGGGCGTGCCGTGCTCACCGGTGCACACCGTGGCCGAGGCATTGGCACAAGAACAGGTGCAAGCCCTGGGCCTGCGGGTGCCCGTCCCGGGCCAGGGCTACGACTTGCACGGCCTGCCCTTGCTGTTTGATGGCGAGCGCTTACCTTTGGGTGGGCCTGTGCCCCATTTGGGCCAGCACAACACCGAATTTCACCTGCCCAGCACGGAGCCTGGCCATGGCTGATGTCCTTGTTCAAAATCTGAACAGGCTCGACACCTCACGCCAGCAAATCGCGACACCACTGCATTCCGCAACCGCTTTGTTGCCCATGTATTCGTCACGGTTAAATGACCTTCGGGCAACCGTTGCGCCTATTTGCCCCGCAAATCCACGTCCACTTTTCAGGAGCCCCCATGAGCGAACCCACCTTTGATGAATTCACCGCCCAATCGCTGGAAGAAGGTTTTGACGAAGTGCTGGTGCGGGAGTGGCAGGCCGATACCGTGCTCGACACCCACACCCATCCCTTTGACGCCAGCGTGCGCGTGGTGCGCGGCAACTACCGCCTGACCGTGGGTGAGCAAGTGCGCCAATTGCAAGCCGGCGACACCTTTCGGTTGGCTCGCAACGTGCCCCATGCCGAACACTATGGGCCCGAAGGCGCCACCATTTGGGTGGCCCGCGCCAACTGAGCCCGTCCGCGCTGGGCCACTGGCGCTGTGCCACAGTCGTTGGGCTCAAAACAGAAAAATGAATATCAGGATCAACTGGGTCGCATAAATGATGATCAAGCAAAGCTTGTACAGGTCTTTCAGCGACTCCATGGTGAAGACCATTTTTTTGTCCACATACCAGTAGGCCACACCGCACACCAGCGTGACAGCCACAAAGATCAAGCCGATGATGGACATTTGTAAATCAGTAAAAAAAACATCTCAACCACCCCCAAAACCTCAACATCGCAGATCCCCACCATGGATTGGCGATGGACACTTCCAATTGCGAATACCCGCTCACAAGGCTGGCCCATGGGTTGAGCGATGTTGGTGCACGCCGCCACGACTGTCAATGCCAGGAATCCCCGCCTTTTGTATGTCGGTTATCGAACAGAGCAGTTTCAGCCCGAGGCCATGGCGTATATTCATATGCGCTTGGGGCGGTACACCGTGCCAAGGCTGATCGACACCAGTGCGACCTGCCCCACAAGCCCAACCATGCCCCGCTGATGTTCAAAAACCAATCGGAGACCGTTCATGCAAGTTTTTCACGCACGCCAAGATGGCGTTCCTTCTGAATCGCGCACAGGTTCTGCCACCTGCACCGGCACGGTGTGGGGCGACCCCATCATGCCCACCACCGATAACGTGACCATCAACAATGTGTTTTTTGCGCCGGGCGGACGCACGCACTGGCACCAGCATGAGCAAGGCCAAATGCTCAATGTGATCGCCGGCAGCGGTTGGATTTGTTTGGACGGCAAACCACCCCAACGCATCCGCACGGGCGACATCGTGTGGATTGCCCCCCATGAGCGCCACTGGCACGGCGCTGAACAAGGCAGTTACATGCTGCACACGGCCACCTCCATCGGCAAAACCGATTGGGGCAGTGCTGTCACCGACGACCAATACCCGGCCGCTTGAGCGCTGTCATGGCCCGTTTGATATGACCACAGGTATTTCCATGGCCCGCCAAGGGCACGTCGCATGGGTGGTGCTCGACGACCCCGAGCGCGACAACCGGCTGAGCGAAGACGTGCTCAGCCAGTTGTATGCCTACACCCAAGAGCTGGCACAAGACGCATCGGTGCGCGTGGTGGTGATCCACGGCAGTGGAGACGCCTTTTTCTCGCACGGCATCTTGACACCCCAAATCAAACAAAGCCTGGGCAAGCACAAGACGCTGGAGTTGGTGGCCCTGGCCAACCGCACTTTTGACGCGGTGGAGGCATTGCCCCAAATCGTGATCGCGGGCATCAACGGCACGATCCGCGCCGGGGCCTGTGAGCTGGCGCTGGTGAGCGACATCCGCTTGATGGCCGCGCACGCCACTTGGCAATTCCCCGAGGCCCAATGGGGCGGGTTTCCAGGTGCGGGTGCCCCCGTGCGCCTGCCTGCGATGGTGGGCATGGCCCACATGCTGGATATGGTGGCCCTGTCGAAAATCTACACCGCCCCCGAGTTGCAACAGATGGGTTTGGTCAGCCAAGTGGTGGAGGGCAAACAGCTGCTGCCCACGCTGCACGAACTGGCAGAGAAATATGCCCAAGTGGGCCCCTTGGCCAGCTTGGGCGCCAAAGCCATTGCCCGAACCCGCATGAGCCAAGGCTTTGGTGCGGCGCGGTTGTTGTCAGACCATTTACGCCGCAGTTTCGAGTTCACCCAGGACGCCGATGAAGGCATGCAAGCCCATGTGAGCGGACGCAAGCCCCACTTCACCGGGCATTGAAAGGGCGCATATTTGCAGTGTGCGTATGGCTTGACGGGCCATGAAAAAACCCCACGGGGTGAGCGTGGGGTTGGGGGCTTGATGAAGCACCTGTGTGACGGTAAGCGTCCGCACCAGTGGCCATCAAAGCTGTGCGGCGCCAAAGCGCAAGGCATCAACGCTGGGTGGGCGACCTGGACAGAAACGACACCGAGGCCACGCTTTGGGTGCTCTGGAATGAGCCACTGCTGACACCAGCAGATCCCGATGCCGACGACCTGGTTCTGGTTGTGACACCACCTCGCATTTGGGTGTTGCCGCCAGTTGAGCCCATGGCCAATCCACCTGGGCCGCCTTGTCCACCAGCACCGCCGGGGCCACCGCCCTGAGGACCGCCGGGTCCGCCACCCTGTGGGCCGGGACCACCTGGGCCACCAGCTTGTTGGGTACCACCCGGTCCACCAGGACCCGGTGCTGGTCCGGGCGCAGGGCCGCCCTGTGGGCCACCCGCGCCGCCGGCTTGACCACCCGCTGGCGCTCCGCCTTGACCTGCTTGTCCGCCCGTCACGCCGCCGGGTTGTGCACCCGCCGGTACGGGTTGACCCCCACCCTGGGGACCACCAGGCGCACCCATGCCGCCCATGGGCGCTCCCATTCCGGCGACCATCTGCCCACCAGGCATGCCGCCACCCATCGGGCTGCCCGGAGCACCCATGCCGCCACCCATCGGACTGCCCGCCATCATGCCCATGCCACCACCGGGCGCGCCGCCCCCAGGGGCACCCATGCCACCACCCATGGGGCTACCGGCCATGCCCATGCCGCCGCCTGGTGCACCAGCGCCACCAGGCATCTGCCCTCCAGGTGCAGGCGGGGTTCCAGCCATGGGTTGCTGAGGCTGCCCGGGCTGACCGCCAGGAGCGCCGTTGCCGGGTTGTCCCATTTGACCAGCGCCCGGTCCACCAGGACCCTGACCACCCGCCATGGGGGCAGGACCTGCACCCGGTGCTTTGCCCGGCGTCATGCCTGGGATCGCACCCGGTGCCGTGCCCGGAGGCGTGCCGGCAGGTGCGCCAGGAGGGGGGCTACCAGGCTGATTAGCTCCATTTGGAGGTGGCTTGCTACCTGGTGGTGGCTGGTTAGAAGCAGATTGCAAGGCTTCTCCAAAAGCCATCCATGGCAAAGCAGCCAAAAGAAATATTGCCGCCCACTTGGGTGTTTTATTCATATTCATCTCGCTAAGTCTTTATCAGTTACTTCGAATTAAAGTTCAGCAAACTATTCATCTGGTGCCAGGCGCTGTGCTGCTGGGAGGGCCAGCCATCGTGGCTCCGGAACCACCCATGCCGCCCATTTGGCCACTTGGCGGGCCGCTCATCTGCGACGCCCCAGAAGTTGGAGGACTTCCCATGCCGGCACTGGGTGGGCCAGCCATCATCCCGCCAGGGACACCCATGCCACCCGCTAGCCCACTGGGAGGAGGGCCACCCATTCCACTGACAGGGCCGCCCATGCCGCCCATTTGGCCGCTGGGGGGTCCACCCATTTGGCCTTGGGGGGGACTGCCCATCGCACCGGCAGGTGGACCCATGCCACCCATTTGGCCCTGGGGAGGGCCACCCATTTGGCCCTGGGGAGGGCCACCCATTTGGCCTTGGGGGGGGCCGCCCATCGCACCGCCAGGTGCGCCCATTCCACCCATTTGGCCCTGGGGAGGGCCACCCATTTGGCCTTGGGGGGGGCCACCCATTTGGCCTTGGGGGGGGCCGCCCATGCCGCCCATTGGGCCGCTGGGGGGTCCACCCATTTGTCCTTGAGGAGGGCCTCCAGTTTGTCCTCCGGCCTGCGCACCGCTAGAGCTGCCACCGCCTTGGTTGGGCATCTGACCAGCGGGGGCAGTGGGCTGAGCGTTCACCATGCAGGCGGCTGCGCTCCACATCAAAGTGATGGCGGTAGCACTTCGTTTGAAGTTTTTGTAATGATTCATTTTTGACTTCGCTGGTGTGGTGGGGGCGGTGTGGTGTCAATCACATGGCCAAAACGTTTTTCAAGCCGCTGACACGGCCCAAAAACAACAAGGCCTTGGCATAGTTCACCTTGGCGTCAATGGCTTCCACCTCTGCGGCATGCCAGTTGTTCACATCATCCAAATTGGCCATTTTTTTATCGGCCAGGTTTTTTTGGTTGTCCAACGCGGTTTGCAGCTTGGTCTTGGCGCTGTTGAATTGCAACAAAGCCTGGTTGACCTCGAAGTACACCCGGTTTTTCGCGTCTTCCAGCATGATTTCGGCTTGCAAACGGGCGTTTTTAGCGGCCACCAAATCAGCGTCATACAACTGGCTGATGGGGATGGGCACACTCACCGAGAAGCCATATGAGATACCCCTCTCATAGGTGGTAGGGCTTCCACTGTAAACACCCACATATGCCGGTGTGTCTGTGCCATAAACACTCACGCTGTAATCCAGGTTGCGGTTTTTCTGTGCCAACACATCGCCTGCTTTCGCCACGTTAAATGCCGCTTCCAGCGACAAGATATCGGGGCGTGAGCGGCGGGCGTTGTCAACCAGGCTTCTCACGTCAAAGTCCCTGGGTGCCACATTGAGCTCGGCCGTGGGGTCAGGCAACACATTGCTGGGCTTACCCAAGAAACTGGCCATACCCAAAGAAAAGTATTTGAAGTCGTTGGCTTGATCGGTCTTGAATTGCTTGTAATCGTCAATGGCCAGCTTCAGGTCTGGGTTGCCCATTTTTTCCAATTCGGTCTGGGCCCTGTCTTTGACCAGCCAAAGGTTTTTGACGCGCAAGGCGTCCAAGAACAAAAACGCGGAGTCGACTTCCACACCATAAACCATGGCGCCCAGGTCTACCGATTGGCGGGCCAGTTCAGTGCCCGAAAATTCTTTGCGGGCGTCTTGCTTGCCACGGCCTTCAATATTGCCTGACAAAGAGTATGTGCCGGATTGGGGTGATCGGCTGGCAAATGCGTCTGTCGGTGCCTGCGCGTAAAAGGTGCCCCGGCTGAAGCTGAATGAGGGGTTGAGGTTGTAGGCCGACATGGACTGCTGCCATGAAGCGGTGGATTCGTTGGCCAATTTTTTGGTCCGAATCCAGGTGTTGCTTTCCTTGACTTGCGCAATGAACTCACTGAGCTTGATAGGCTTCAAATTGACATCATCGAGTTTGAAAACCGCCGCATTCTGTGCAAAGGCTGGGCATACCAATGCCATGCCCAAAGTAACAACTAACTTTTTCATGTTCACACCACTGTCTTTATAAAGAAAAAACGTCTCCCAAACCTGTGATCAGGTAAGGGAGACATGACTCACTCAAGCCATCAGATCACTGCTTGGCTTGACCTTGACCGCCTTGTGTGCCACCAGTTGCTTGGTTGGATGTGCCACCAGATTTTTGCTGACCGCCACCGGTTGCGCCGCCTGCAGCACCGCCCGTTTGTCCGCCTTGTGTGCCACCTGCTGCTTGGGTGGTGGGTGCACCACCAGATTTTTGCTGACCGCTACCGGTTGCGCCGCCTGCAGCACCGCCCGTTTGACCGCCTTGTGCGCCACCAGCTGCTTGGGTGGTGGATGCGCCACCAGATTTTTGCTGACCGCCACCGGTTGCGCCTCCTGCAGCACCGCCCGTTTGACCGCCTTGTGCGCCACCAGCTGCTTGGGTGGTGGGTGCGCCACCAGATTTTTGCTGACCGCTACCGGTTGCGCCGCCTGCAGCACCGCCCGTTTGACCGCCTTGTGCGCCACCAGCTGCTTGGGTGGTGGGTGCACCACCAGATTTTTGCTGGCCGCTACCGGTTGCGCCGCCTGCAGCACCGCCCGTTTGACCGCCTTGTGCACCACCTGCTGCTTGGGTGGTGGGTGCGCCACCAGATTTTTGCTGACCGCCACCGGTTGTGCCGCCTGAAGCACCGCCCGTTTGACCGCCTTGCGCGCCACCAGCTGCTTGGGTGGTGGGTGCACCACCAGATTTTTGCTGACCGCCACCGGTTGCGCCGCCTGCAGCACCGCCCGTTTGACCGCCTTGTGCACCACCTGCCGCTTGGGTGGTGGGTGCGCCACCAGATTTTTGCTGGCCGCTACCACCAGTCGTACCGCCAGAAGTTTGGCTATTAGAAGCCACGCTGGCTGTGACGATCGCGACTGCTAGGAAAATTTTAGAAAATTTCATTAAAGACTCCAAAGTTGAGAGATTTGTTATGACCGGAAACCGGTACCCAAAGGCCTGAGCATTCTTAGCCAAGGCAAATGAGAAAACTCACACTAACACATTAAAAAACACTTTTGCATTAAATTCATTGGTATTTATTTAACTATCAATTCGAGTTTTATCCGATGGCCTGGCAACCAGTGCAACCCGCGCAAAAGCCATTGACAAAGATGGCGTGCAAAAAAAACACGCCCCCGGTAGTTACCCCGCAGGCGTAGGAGCCACACGCGCTGCCAGCGCATCACCTGGGCGTGTTTTCAGGGGGTTTTCTTAAGCACGGCCAACAAACTGCTGTAGTCGTCACGCCAAGCGGCAAAACCTTCGGGCGCCTCGACCTCACGCATGGCCTGCAGCGAAGCTTGCTCAAAAAAATCCTTGCTGTCCGTGATCACGACCCACCTGGAGGCAAACGCCAAGTCCTGGTCGCCGGGGTGCTCAAGCAAGCGCATGTGTTTGCCATGGTGGTCGGCAGCGCGCTTGAGCACCGGCACCAGGTCCAAAAAGGCGTTGGTCACGTTCATCGCCAACACACCACCGGGCTTGAGGTGTTTGAAATAGATTTGGAACGCTTCGAGGGTGAGCAAATGCACCGGCACCGAGTCGCCCGAGAAAGCGTCCATCACCAACACATCAAATTGCTGCGAAGGCTCACGCTCGAGTTGCAAGCGGCCATCGCCCAACACGATCTCCAGCTTGGCGGGGGTGTCGCTCAGGTAGGTGAATTTCTCTTGGGCCAACTCGATGACCAAGGGGTCGATTTCGTACAAGCGGTACACATCGCCAGCACGCCCATAGGCCACCAAGGTGCCCACGCCCAAGCCCAGCACACCCACGCGCAAGGGGCCTGTTTCGCCTTTGGCCAACATCGCCAAACCCACGCCCGAGGCGGGGGTGAAGTAGGTGGTGGGTCGCCTGCGCAAATCGTCGCTCACATACTGTTGGCCGTGGATGATTTGGCCGTGCAGCATGCGGCGGTAGCCGCCGTATTCGTACATTTTGAGCGAGCCATAAAAATTGCGCGCCTTCCAAGTTACCCCCTCCGATTTGGCTTGGTGGTGGCTCACGCTGGCCCACACCAAAGCCATGGACATGGCCCCACCCAGCACGCCCGCAGATGTGCGCCAGTTTGGTGTCATCCCCAGCGCTGTGCCCAGCAAAGCCGCCAGCACCACGACCGCCGACAGCACCAGACCGACTGAATATTCATAGTTGCTGTTGAAGAAATAAGGCGCGATCACGCCGACGAAAAACCCACCCAAGAAGCCACCCACCGACAGCATCAGATAGTAGCCCGTCAAATGACGGGGGTTGGGCTTTTGCCCTGCCAACTCGCCGTGGCACACCATGCACACCACAAAAAACGCCAGCAGGTTCAGCCCCACGCTGAGTGATACCGGCCACTCGCCCATGCGCAAGTTGGGCAAATAAGCCAACAGGGCCAAAGACAGCACAAACAAAGGCAACCAAACCACTCGCTTGTACAAAAATGGCAGTTCAAAACAAATGATGAACGAGAGCAAATACAAAGCCAACGGCATCACCCACATCAAGGGAATGGGGGCGATGTTTTCGGTCATGAAGCTGGTGTCGGCCACCATCAGCATCGAGGGGCATGCGGCCAAGGCCACCCAGATGAGTTGCTGGACCAGGCGCGGTGCTGCTTCGGGCAACTCTGCGCTGTCCTGGGAGGCGCCACTGGGTGCCGTCTCAGCGCCAGCCAAAGCCAAACTGCGCCGCGACAAGTACACGCAGCACAGCACAAACACCACAAAGAACGCTGACCACATCCACGACTGCATGCGGGTGGGCAAGGCCGACTCGATCACCAAGGGATAGGCCAGCAAAGCCAGCATCGAGCCCAGATTGGACAAGGCAAACAAACGATACGGCACCACGTCTGATCGCTCTTTGGCAAACCAAGCTTGCACCAAGGGGCCGGTGGTGGACAAGACCATGTAGGGCAGGCCAATCGTCACACCCAGCAGATACAAAATCAACCACGTCGGGTCTTCAGACCCCTGGGGCTTCAAGGACTCCGAGGGGCTGATGGGTAGAAAGAACAGGCACAACAGCAACAGCGCAATGTGTAAAAAACTCTGTCGTGACGGGCTCAGGAGGCGCATCACCCAATGGGTGTACAAATAGCCCAGCAACAACAAGGATTGGAAGAACAACATACACGCCGTCCACACCGAGGCGGCGCCCCCAAACCACGGCAAGATCATCTTGCCCATCATGGGCTGAACTTGAAACAACAAAAACGCGCTCAAGAAAATGGTGATGGCGTAGGCCAAAATCGGGGTTTGATCGTGCTTTT
>Ga0315907_10005674_pt1 | contig 13454 bp, 16 predicted proteins | sample LakEriMetagenome_3_FD_203525 | JGI IMG/M metagenome (GOLD analysis project Ga0315907, IMG submission 203525) | Freshwater fungal communities from buoy surface, Lake Erie, Ohio, United States - Buoy 12 MA123 | ecosystem: Environmental > Aquatic > Freshwater > Lake > Lake biofilm | place: USA...
TTTGTACCAGCGTGCCAAAACGCCTTGACCCAATGGAGGAGGGGCTGGCTGGGTGCATCGGCGTGTTTAATGCGGATCAAGGCCAGTGCCTCAAGCTTTGGTCGCTCTTGGGGTGTTAACTTGGGCTGAATGTGGGGCTCAAGTGTTGGCTTGACGATACTGCTATGGTTTTTGATCGGTGGCTTTCCTCGCTAAATTTAACCTTGCAAATTGCCTACGCCATGAACAATTTGCAAGGTTAATTCGCTCAACAAAGTTTCTCATGAAGCGCGGAACGCAGGGTCGGTCACCGTTCAAGCGCTAAATTGCATGCGTTTAAAACACGTAGCCCAAACCGATTTTGATCACCGGCAAGCCCGGCAGTTTGGATGCGTCGTCGTTGATTTTTTGTTGTTGGGCCGCGATGTCGGCCTGGGCTTGGGCGGTGCTCAGCGCCGTGCCCGTGCCGCTCAAGGTGGCTTTGGGCGAGCCGATGGCAAGCCCCAGGTCGAACACAAACTTAAAGCCCTTTTCTAGCGGCTTGCCCAAGCCCCAGCCCAGGCCCACATAGGGCATGACGCTGGGAAACTCAAACTTGCCGCTGAGTTGGTCGTTGGTGATGTTGTACGTGGTGTTGTTGACAGTGATGGTGGTGGACGAGGACGGTGTGGCCAGCATCTGGGCGCTGGGCGACTTGAGCAAAGCCCCCACCGTCCCTCGAAACACCCCTGAGAAAGGCCGGTAATCGGCGTACACCCCCAACGTGCCCAAGCTCAGGTCCAGGTTGTAGTTGGTGCCGTCTTGGCTCAGGCTTTGGCTGCGGGTGAAAGTGGAAATGTCAGCGCGCAGGCTCCACTTGTCAGACCAGCCATGCACCACCCCCACCCCCCAGCCGTTCAGCCCCAAGGTGGTGTACGTGCCCCAGGTTTTTTGCGACACCTGCAACTCGTCTAAGGCGGACACCGCAACAGCAGGTGCCTGTGTTTGGGCCATGGCCAAAAAGGGGGCCAGCAGGAGAAGGGGGAGGTGTTTGAGGTTCATGATGAGGGATTTGAGATTAAAAATGTGCAGCAAGTTGCACATAAATCAAGTTGGCTCAATAAAGTTGGGTCGAGTTTGAGCAAAAAAGGCAGGGCACTGCCCTGCCTTTTGGTTCACAAGGGACTCCACTTGTTTGCGGCAGTCGTTAACTGAAGCGATGCAACAAGCCAAGTGCCAAAGGTCGCTCAAGGTGCTGGGTTGTACAGCACCACTTGTTTGGAGCGCACCATGCCCTTGCCGGTCATGGCATTGAGTTGCACTTGATTGACCGAGGTGTTTTGAGCATATTTGGTGGGTTGTTTGCTGTCGCAATGTGTATCGCTATTGCTTTGCTTGCTGCAGTTGATGGTGGCCGTTGTTGCTGTTTTGCTCAAGGCTTGCGTGTCACTGAAAACGGCTCCTGTGGCATTGGCTGTGCTTGGTGCGCGCCCAAAAACGGTCGCTTGGTAGGGCGCAATGGCGCCGGCAGGCAAATACCAAAAGCCCCCCCCATTGGGGCCTGAAATGTTGACGGTGTTGTTGGCGATGTCAGCTGGGAATGCAAAACCACCCGCAGCGGCATGGGCCTTGAATTCGGCGTCGGCCTTTTGGGCGTCAGTCAATTCGGGAAACGCCATTTTGGAAACCTCAGCCAACGTGGCCGCCCGTGTCAGGGTGCGGTTGGTTTGGGTCACCGTGGTGTTGTTTTTCAGGGTGTAAACAAATGTCCAGGTACCCGTGTCAGGAATGGCGGCGATCTCGGTATCGGTCATCGCAGTCTCTTTGAATATCAAAATTGTTTTCTCAACCAAAGGCATGTTGTTTGCGTTCACGGGCGTGGTTGGCGCATTGGCGTAGGCGGAGCTGATGCGGACAAAGTTGGTGCAGGTGATGGCGCCGTCTGATTTCACCAAGCCCAGGAAAGAGCAGCCAGATGTCGGTTTGAGGGTGAACGTGTTTTTCCTATCAGGTGTGGTCACGGTGACTTGGCTGTAAATCGAAGCACCATTGACCACCTTGTCGTTGACGTTCAGGACATAGCCGGTGGAGACATAGTTGTTAACTGTGCGGTCCACAAAGTAGCGTTGTTGAACCGTGGGGTAAACCTGACCGTCATGGTCGAATTGGTTGCCCAGGAGTTGAAGTTGTGCGGGGGTGTCGCCCGATTTGTCAACGAACTTCATCACCCAATTGCCGATTTGCGCTGAAGTGCCACCGGTGCTCAGCGGCGTGTTGGCGGTGTAGCTGACCAGCCAAGCGCCGTCATTGGGTTTGCCGGTGTTTTTGATCACATATTCGAGGTTGCCACGGCTGAAAGTGGTCTTGGTGGCTTCATCTTTGAACAAACTGGAAAAAGCGTCGGTGGGGGACACCGTTGCGCCATAAGTTTTGAATTTAGACGGGTCAGCATCGACAAAAAGACTTTTGCACTCGGCGGCCTTCACGCTGCTGCCGCTGATGATGCCGTTTGTCACCCGATCAGTGGCAGACAAAGCGTAGCAAGCATTGATTTTCTTCAAGAATGCGTCGATCAGCACAGGCGGCTTGGCATCCAAGGTGGTGTTGGCGGCGGCCACATCAGCTTTGGGGATGGGTGTGGGGGCAGGCTCAGCCTTTTTGATGGTGGTGACGACATCTGGATTGGCCGCCAACGCAATTTGCACCCCAGAACCAGTCGAAGACACCTTCACTGCGTCGAGCAGCTTGTCCATACCGGTGCTGGTGCCCGCCTTGAAGTTAGGATCTTTGAAGGGGTCAAAGACGGCGCCGTCCAATGTGGCCGTGATGACTTCTGCCAAGCTGTCTTTCACTTTGATTGTTGCTGTCTCGGTGGCGGCCTTGGTGGCCTCGGCAGGCTGGACATCCGCAGGGTTGCCGCTGTCGGCCAAAGCACCCACGATGGCCGAGGTCAAGGGGGTGATGTGGGCCTTGGTGGTTTGGCCTTTGGTGGCCTCCGCGACCACGCTGTAGTAGGTTTCACCGTCGCGCGTGGCGCTCAAAATGAACGGAGGTTTGAAGGTGCTGGCAACGGTACAGGTGTATTCGCCCGTGGTTTCATCGCTGGGGTTGGGGCAAGAAAAAGCTTGGTTCGCGCTGTCTGTCCCCGCAATGGTGGCGCCGCCAAAGGCCGCGCCTTTGACGTTGAGTCCGTTGAGGATAAAACCGTCGTTGCCACCCACAGTACCCCCGCCACCTCCTCCACCGCAAGCGGCCAAAGACGCCACAGCGATGGCCAAAGCTGGCCATGTAAAGATTGAAATAGGTTTCATATCCATCCTTTTGTTAATAATGAATAGCTATTTTTATCTTAAATCGAGTAAAAAACAATCACCCATTTGGGTGATGCCGCTCTTGGGGAGGCGGCTCTTCACACGCAGTGCTCAAGCATGCATTGATACACTTGATGCAGGTGCATCAGATACACTGTTGTGATGCGCACCACCCTGGACCTGGACGACGATGTATTGGCCGCCGCCAAAGCTTTGGCCAAAGCGGGGCACACCACGGCTGGGCGCATCATTTCGGACACCATGCGCCGGGCCATTCAAAGCGGGCTGGCCGACCCCCCTGGCCCCACGGTTGGCGCCCATGCGAGCGGCCAGGCCGAACCAGCGCCTTCAGCCCATGGGTTTGCGTCGCTCACGGCCCCGGGTCAACACATCGTCACATCTGCCTTGGTGCGGGCCATGCGCGAAGAGTTGGGGGAGTGAGTTGCGCGCCTTGCTCGACACCAGCGTTTTGATCGCCCTGTTGGACGCCAATCACATCCACCACCGAAGGGTCATGGCTTGGTTGCAGGCGCACCCAGATGGCTGGGCCAGTTGCCCCATCACCCTGAATGGTTGTGTGCGCATCTTGTCGCAGCCCACTTACCCCAACCGCTTGCCGATGCAAACCGTGGTGCAGGGTTTGGCAATGGCGATGCAACACCCCATGCATTGCTTTTGGCCAGATGACATCAATGCCGTGCAAGAACCAAGCATCGATTGGCAGCAAGTGCTCAGGCCCGTGGACATCACCGACGCTTATTTGCTGGCGCTGGCGGTGAAAAACCAAGGCTGTTTGGTCACCCTGGACCAAGGCATTGCCCCGGCATGGGCCTCGCAAGCCCAAGCGCAGCACTTGATCGTTTTGGGTTGAACTTCTGGGCGCACCAAAGAGGGCACGCTAGGACGGTGGCTATATTTGTAAAGCAAAGGAGCTTGTCATGCTTGCCATTCGCTTGCCCAACGATATTGAAGAGCGGTTGAATCGATTGACCCTGGAAACCGGGCGCACCAAAACGGCACTGGCCCGGGAGGCCATCCTGGCGCATTTGGATGACTTGGAGGACTTCTACCTCGCCCAAGCGCGAGCCCGTAAAAACCGCAAGTTGATTCCCCTGGCCGATGTGGAGCGCGACCTTGGCATGGCAAATTGAGTTTGGCCCTGACGCGTTGAAAGAACTGAAGAAGCTGGATCGGCCAGATCAAACCAGGTTGGTCTCCTTTTTGCGCGACCGACTGGCCCCGCTAGAAGATCCGCGCAGCATTGGTGAGGCCTTGTCAGGTGCAAGGCTGGGTAACTATTGGAAATACCGAGTGGGCGACAGGCGAATCGTTGTGCGCGTACTGCGCATCGGTAATCGGCGCGAGGTTTACCGTTGAGGTGCGATCAAGTCCCACCCACATACGGGTTGCTGCGCCGCTCACGGCCAAAGGTGCTCTCGGGGCCATGACCTGGAATGAACACCGTGTCGTTGCCCATGGGCCACAGGCGCTGGGTGATGCTGTCGATCAAGTCTTGGTGGTTGCCTTGGGGGAAATCGGTGCGGCCAATGCTTCCAGCGAACAGCACATCGCCGACAAAAGCACGTTGGATTTCGGGCGAATAAAACACCACATGGCCCGGCGTGTGGCCCGGGCAGTGGCGCACTTGCAAAGTGTGCGCCCCCAAGGTGACAGTGTCGCCGTCACTCAGCCAGCGGGTGGGTGTGAACGCGCGTGAGGGTGGGAAACCATAGTTGGCCGCGGCGTCTTTCAAGCCATCGATCCAAAACTGATCGCCGGGGTGTGGCCCGATGATGGGCAATTGCAAGGTCTCAGCCAATTCAGCGGTGCCACCCGCGTGGTCGATGTGCGCATGGGTGATCCAAATCGCCACTAACTTGACGCCCAGTTGTTTGCAAGCGTCTTGGAGCACATCCAGGTCGCCACCCGGGTCGATGATGGCCGCGGTCATGCCCTCGTCCTCCCAGACCACCGAGCAGTTTTGTTGAAAGGGCGTGACGGGGATGGTTTCGTAGTGCAGCATGTTTGGTAGGAGGTGTTTGATAACAAAGTTTAGAACTTGTGGTTATCTTCAGGCTGCTTTGCGCCTTGGGATCAGCGCTGGTTTTTCCATTGCTTTTGCCGCCTTGTGTTGTGTTTCCAAAATATGCTTTAACTCAGGGGCAACAAAACGTTGCAGCACATCACGCATCAAGGGCTGATAGCCAATGCCGTGGAACTCGGCAATCAGCTTGTAGTTGCGAACCAGCTCTTTGGGCAACCGAATGGATATGGCTTGCAACTCCAGCGCCTCTTGCAAGGCCTCTTCATGCGACACCTCGGCCACGCCAACAAACTCGGCCTGTGCACCTAGGGTGCGGTCATCCCATGCTTGCTCTGTGTTTCTGATTTTTTTCATAGTCATTTGAACTCTCCTTGTTTGCACTGCGTTAAAGCGCAGTGCCAAAACGTTCATAGATGTCCAACTCAATCTCGTTGGGTTCGTATGCTGTTTTGAGTATCAGTTGAAACCCTTTTTGTATATACACAATTTTGAGCTTGCGATTTTTGTTGGTTAAAGCGATGAACCAAAGAGTGGGTGGAATGGTCTTGGTCTTTGCACGGGTGTCATAAAGGAGAGTTCCCATTCTGTTAGAGAAACATTGCTCTACTTCATTGATCGACACGCGGTGTTTTTTATGAAGCTTGCTGGCTATCGCTGCCGAGACCACAATATTTTTCATTTTTAACCCATTGTATATACAAAGATAAATCGACTACTTGGGCGAACAGCATTCAAATAAGTAAAATATTGTAATTACTTGCTTGCAGGTAAATGCGCGAATTACAACCCCTGAATCAACGGTCTGAGCACCGCATTCATCTGGACGCTGCGATGCGCAAAACAGTCAAGGTAAGCGGCACACTGGGCTTGGTCTGTCTTCGCTAGCAACCTTTGCCAAAATAGAAAAGCAATTGGCAATAAATTGTGTGCAGCTCAATAAAAGCACACGTTGTTGAGCAGGAAGGCCGGCTTAAAAAGTCTGACGAAAAAACAGCTTTAAGTTATCCGGAGGCCTCGGCATAGTAGGAAAACATAAAGATGACCACCTCGATCAATTCAAAAAAAACAATGGTGCATATCATTTCAAAAATCAATTCTTCAAGAGAAATCTCATGAATCCGAATCATTGACGGACCGTTTGGCGATTGCGTTTTAGTCTTTTGAGAGAACGCGAGATCTAAGCATTGAGGCACCAAAGACCAAGTGGAAGCACATGGCAGCCGACTTGATGTCGGCATCGCTCATTGCAAAAACCCCAACACCCCTTCACCCGCCACCCGCCCGCTGGCCCAGCAGGCAGTGAGCAAGTAGCCGCCGGTGGGGGCTTCCCAGTCGAGCATTTCGCCGGCGCAAAAGACGCCGGGCAGTTCGCGCAGCATGAGTGCATCGGTCAATGACGCAAAGCCCACTCCGCCCGCGCTGCTGATGGCCTCGGCGATGGGACGTGGCGCATGCAGCGTGATGGGCAGGTGGCCAATGGCTTGGGCCAGCAGGGCAGGGTTGCTCAGCGTGTCTTTGGCCAGCACTTCGTGCAGCAGGGCGGTGTGCAATTTGGTCAGGCCCACACGGCTGTGCAAATGGCTGCTGAGGGTGCGCGATCCGCGCGGGTGCGCCACCTCTTGGCGCATGCGCTCAGGCGTGAAGTCGGGGCGCAGGTTCAGGTGCAGTGTGGCGCTGCCGTGGCGTGCGATCGCGTCGCGCAAATGGCTGGATGCGGCATAAACCAAGCTGCCCTCCAAGCCGGTCTCGGTGACCACCAACTCGCCCACGCGATCAAACACCACAGCGCCATCGACTTCAAATGACAAGCCCACGTTTTTCAGCACCTGGCCGGCAAAGTGTTGGCGCAAATGCGGGCTCCAACCCAAACGCTCGCCCACGCGCACATCAAACCCGCAATTGCTCGGCTGCAAAGGGTCCACGCCCACACCTTGTTGTGCGAGCCACGGCACCCAAGCGCCATCAGACCCCAAGCGCGGCCAACTGCCGCCGCCCAAGGCCAGCACCACGGCCTGGGCTTGGGCAACATGCTCGCCGTGGGGTGTGTCAAAGCGCATTTGCCAGCCTGTGTCGGTGGGGTGGAGGTTGCCCAGCCAACGGTGGCGCATGTGGAAGCTCACGGGCACGCCCTGGGCAGGGTGGCGCAAGCGGTGTAACCAAGCGCGCAGCAAAGGCGCGGCTTTCATGTCAGCAGGAAACACCCGCTGCGTGCTGCCCACAAAGGTGTCGATGCCCAAGTCATGCACCCATTGGCGCAACTCGGCGGGGCCAAAGTGGTTCAGCCAAGGGGAGATGGTGTCGGCGCGTTCGCCGTAGCGCCCGGTGAACAGCGGCAAGGGTTCGGCATGGGTGATGTTGAGCCCGCCTTTGCCCGCCAGCAAAAACTTGCGCCCCACGCTGGGCATGGCGTCGTACACATGCACGGCCACACCGGCCAAGCTCAGCACCTCGGCGGCCATCAGGCCCGCAGGCCCGGCGCCGATCACGGCCACGCTGGGCGGCATCACCAGGTCATCTCGTAGTCGATGCTCAGGGGCGCATGGTCAGAGAACTTTTCACCTTTGTAGATGTGGGCGCTGCGGGCCAATGCGGCCGTGGCCGGTGTGGCCAAGTGGTAGTCCAGCCGCCAACCCACGTTGTTGGCATAGGCTTGGCCGCGGTTGCTCCACCAGGTGTAGCAGTCGTCGGTGGTGTCGGGGTGCAGTTGGCGGTACACGTCTACCAAGCCGCCCTCGGTGGTGAGGCGCGTCATCCAAGCGCGTTCCTCCGGCAAGAAGCCGCTGTTTTTTTGGTTGCTGCGCCAGTTTTTGAGGTCGATGTTGTGGTGGGCGATGTTGATGTCACCGCACAGCACAAACTCACGCTTTTTCTTAAGGGCCGCCAAATGCGGATAAATGGCATCCAAAAACCGGTACTTGGCTTCTTGCCGTTCTGGCCCCGAAGACCCGCTGGGGAAGTAGGCGCTGATGATGGAGAACTTGCGTTGCGGTGTGTCAAAGCGCAGCTCCACATAGCGGCCTTCGCTGTCGAACTCGCCGCCGTCAAAACCCACCACCACTTTGCTGGGGCTGTGGCGGGTGTACAGGCCCACGCCGGAGTAGCCCTTTTTTTCAGCGTATTGAAAGTGGCCGTTCAAACCCGCCAAGGTGTCAAACTGGCCCACCACATCGGCGGCTTGGGCTTTGACTTCTTGCACACAAATACAATCGGGTTTGGCTTTTTCAAGCCAGGCTTCAACCCCCTTGGTGGTGGCAGAACGGATGCCGTTGAGATTGAGGCTGGTCAGTTTGAACAAGGTTTTTTCCCATGACAACAAGTGCGCAGACCAGCACCGCGCTGGCCCAGTCGTTTGTGCAATTCTCGCTGGATTGTGGCGTGCTCAAGTTTGGCAGCTTCAAAACCAAGGCCGGGCGCATCTCGCCTTACTTCTTCAATGCGGGTTTGTTTGACGATGGCGCCAAGCTGGGCCACTTGGCCGCTTGCTATGCCCAGCGGCTGCTCGACAGTGGCATGGCGTTTGACATGATTTTTGGGCCCGCTTACAAGGGCATCCCTTTGGGAGCGGCGGTGGCGGTGGAGTTGGCGCGTTTGGGCAAAACCGTGCCGTTTGCCTACAACCGCAAAGAGGCCAAAGACCATGGCGAAGGCGGCAGTTTGGTCGGTGCACCTTTGCAAGGCCGGGTGTTGATTGTGGACGACGTGATGAGTGCAGGCACGGCCGTGCGCGAATCCATCGCACTGATCCAAGCCGCTGGCGCCACGCCCCACGCCGTGGTCATCGCTTTGGACCGCCAAGAAATGGCCACAGAAGTGCAAGCCGATGGCGGCATCAAAGACGTACCCTATAGCGCGGTGCAATATGTGCGCCAGCAATTGGGCTTGCAGGTGTGCGCCATCGCCACCTTGGACGACTTGGTGGGTTATTTACAAGGGCAAACCACCCCCGGCATGGCCGAGCATCTGGCCCAGGTGCGGGCTTATCGCGAGCGGTATGGGGTGGTGGGGTAAAACATCAGAGAGACCACGTTGCACGACCCCGCATGGCAAGGTCATTGCAGGGAGCTTCACGTCAAAGCCTGCCAAGTTGGCCGATGAATGCGCAAGCGGTCCTGAGGCTTGATGCTGTTGCTGAAGCATTGCACCTCAATGGTGTCCGCTTGAATGTCCAATATGCCGTAATTGCCAGTGGCCCTGATGGTGAGTGGTGGCTTGACGGCTGCGCCGGAGGCTGTGGCCTCAAACAAAGACCGTTGGTTGGCCAAAGCATGTACCGATGTCTTGTTGTAATGGATGTCCCCACTGAGCACCAAAATTCGATGGCGCTGGCCTAAGTCTTCGAGCCAGTGAAGATCCTCGCTGTCTTCCCCCCAACCTTCTTGCAAAAAACCAGGTTTTAAAACTAAACCAGAGGCGATCAGGTGGACTGCCGATGGGTGGGCTTCTATGGCCGCTTCCAGGTAGGTGCGTTGTGCCAATCCCAATCGACTGCTTGGGCTGGAGCTGCTGCGGGTATCGCAAAGATGAAGCACCACATCATGGGCCAACACATGGCTGGCCCAGATCGGTTGAACGGGTGATGCCGGGTTCAGCGCAGGGTCGTCGGCCGAAGGCGGAAATTGGTCGGGGTCGGACTTCGCCAAGGCTTGGCGAAACGCTTTCAGCAGTGCCCAACTGACGTGTATTTTTTCATCTGTGCTGGGCCCAAGCTCTCCCGGCTTGACGTTATTCCACAAAAAATCATGGTCGTCCCAAATGGCAAAGCTTTGGGGCACTGCGCGCACCAGCGCTGAAAAATATGGCTCATGCAATTGATCGTGATACAGGGCGTGCATGTGATGGCGAAACTGCAGGGTGCTCAATGTCTTCACGGAAACAGATCGACCGTTCACGATGGGCTTGGTCCAGTCAGAGTAAACAGAATCGCCCAGCAAAACCACGGCTTGCGGTTGATGGGCCAAGACACGGCCCCACACAGGTTGACTGGGAAACTGGCGAATATTGAAGCAAGATGTAAATGCAATCTTCATCATTTAGTCCGTTTAAAAATACATTATCAATTATTAATTAATACTTTATAGTTCTTCAATGTTGGCCGCTCTGCAGGGCTCAGGTTTGATGGTTTGGCAATGGCTACGGGAGGTTGGTTGTGAATATGGGTGAAGGAAAAAAGTGGAACGTGATGGTGGTGGAGGACGATGCGCAGAGCCAAATGCATTTGTTGAGTGCCATCCATGGGCATGAACAATTGGCCCTGGTTGGCGCATTTGACCGAGTTGCAGAAAGCCTGGGCTTCATGGCTGCCACAAAGCTGCACGTTGACGCCTTGGTCTGTGATCTGGGTTTACCAGACGGGAATGGCATAGATGTCATTCGATTTGCTGTGCAACGCTGGCCACATTGCGACTGCATGGTTTATTCCATGTTTGGTGATGATGCGCATGTATTGGCCAGCATCGCGGTCGGTGCGGTCGGCTACATCCACAAGGATGCCGTGGGTGAAGACATCAGCCAAGCCATATTGGATTTGAAAGCGGGCGCCGCGCCCATGTCGCCCAACATTGCCCGCAGCATGTTGGCCCTTCTGCGCCCGGCTGCGAGGCTTGAGTTGACCAGGCCAACACCCGAACCGAAGCCGCCCAATGACTTGTCAGCGCAACTTCAAGCCGTGCTGAGTGCGCGTGAAATGGCCGTGTTGAATTTGATTGCCAAAGGATTTTCGTATGTGGAAATCGCTAACTTGCACTGTGTGAGCGTGAACACGGTGAAGGCACAAATCAAAAAGATATATCAAAAGTTGGCAGTCACATCGAAAACAGAAGCGGTGTTTGAAGGCACCCGATTGGGCTTGATCCATGCTGAATGATGGGCCCCCAGCACCCACAAAAAGTCTCAAGGCATGGGCCATTGTCTTTTCGGTCTTTGCTTGTTTGGGCTGGCCATGGTGCGCACAGGCGGCTGAAACAACCCTGCGCTTGGATCAAGCAAGCGTCAGCATACAAATGGCGGGGCAAGTGCCGCAGCACATGGGATCTGTGGCGCTGCCGTACCTTTGGGATAAGCGTCACCCGGGTGAGCAAGGGGTCGCAGAGTTTGAGTTTGAATTCAATGCCGATCCTGCGCAATTGAAGCCGCAAGGCCTATTCATACCCCGAGCTGGCAACGCATTTGAAGTGATCTTGAATGGCTATCCGCTCCTGGCGCAAGGGGAGATGAATGCGTTCAATGCGGCAGACTACAGCAAGACGCCCCACTGGGTGCAGTTCCCTTCACAGTGGTTGCAGGCAAAGAATCACTTGGTGATGCGAATTCGCGCGGATGCTTTGCGGCGAGCTGGATTGGACATATTGGAAATCGGCGAAGCCCAGGCGCTGCGAAACAAATATGAGGAAGCGTATCGATTACAAGTGACGCCCGTTTACTTTATTGTGGGATTTAATTTGCTGGTGTTTGGCTTGGCCATGGCGTTTTGGGCCACTTCCCGCACAAGCCTGGCAGGGCAGGCGATGAGCAGAGATCGTTTGTATTTGTATGCGGCTGCAGCAGAGTTGAGTTGGAGCATCCGCATGTCAGACACCCTGTGGGTGTCGCCCCCATTGAGTTGGCCATGGTGGGGCATCGTTAACTCGGTGGTTTACCCCGTTTGGGTGTTGGCTGCCTTGATGTTTTGCCACCGCGTTGCCAACGTGCATGCGCCTTGGGTGGAAAAAACCACAGGGCTGATTTTGTGCATAGCCATATTCAGTGCAGTGGGTGTCAGGCTTGGGTTGCCCGCCTATTTCTGGACCTTGAGCATGGGCTTGTTGGCCGTGGGTGCCTTGGCCTATGGTGTTTGGTTTGCCGTCATCACAACGCGTCAGCCATCGATGGATCGGATGATCATTTCGGCCTCTGCCATGGCCAATGTCGTGGCCGGAGCGCGGGACTGGTGGGTGATCCGTGTGGGTGGCGACTTGTATGGCAATGGCCACTCATGGATTCGCTACACATCGGTATTGTTTGGTTTGACGTTGCTGGCACTCATCGTGCAGAGATTTCAGATGGCGCAAAAAAAGGTAGAAAACGCAGCCGACCTGTTGGCACAGCGCCTGGCGGAAAGGGAGCTTGAACTGCAACAGAGCTTTGAGCAACAGAAAAAACTGGTGCAGCAACAAACCCGAGAATCAGAGCGCATGCTCATGATTCAAGACATGCACGATGGTGTCGGGGCACATCTGAGCAGCGTGGTGCGCATGATGCATGCCAAGCACGAGCCAGCCCACTGGGGTCAAATCAAGTTCACCCTGCAAGACGCCTTGGATCAATTGAAATTGACCGTGGACTCACGCAATTGGCAGTCGGGTGATTTGATGGCGTTACTGGCAGATATGCGCTACAGAATGGAGAGCCGATTGGCTGCATGTGGAATCGATTTGAAGTGGCAAGTGCAAGAACTCCCGTGCGTTTCGGGCTTGAATGTCAGAGCCATGCAAAACCTTCAATACATGTTGCTGGGCTTGATATCCAATGTGATTCAACACTCGCAAGCCACGAAATTGACCTTGCGTGCCCAGCACCTTGGTGAGCATGTTCAGATAGAGTTAGTGGATGATGGCGTTGGCTTTGATGCTGATGCACCTCGCCAGCGCGGTCTGGCTTTGGTGGCAGCCAGGGCGGAAAAGTTGAACGCTTTGCTGACCATTACCAGCCAGCCAGGGGGTACCCGTGCCACCATCCAATTACCGGCTTAGCTATTCACGCCAAACCGATCGTCAATGGCCGCGTGCAAGACGTGCCCTACAGCGCAGTGCAATATGTGCGCGAGCAATTGGGCTTGCAGGTGTGCGCCATCGCCACCTTGGACGACTTGGTGGGTTATTTAGTCCGTCCTGAACAATTAATTTTTCAAACTGCCCCGAAATAGTTTGTCCGCTGAGATGGCGATATGGCTTGCAGCACCGTCTGCAAATTAAGCCCAAACTGGGTACAAAGAAGCCGCAGCTTCCTCAGCAGCATCCTCATGTTGTGGCCTGCTCCACACATCACCGCATGCAGCGCATCGCCCAGCGCACCTTTGAGCGGGTTTCGACTCAATTTGCCGTCCATCTTCATGTGCCCAATGGCTGGCTCGATGGCACTGCGCCGCTTGATCATCGCCTTCATCG
>Ga0315907_10005675_pt1 | contig 13454 bp, 11 predicted proteins | sample LakEriMetagenome_3_FD_203525 | JGI IMG/M metagenome (GOLD analysis project Ga0315907, IMG submission 203525) | Freshwater fungal communities from buoy surface, Lake Erie, Ohio, United States - Buoy 12 MA123 | ecosystem: Environmental > Aquatic > Freshwater > Lake > Lake biofilm | place: USA...
CAAGCGCAAGGGCTCTTTCATGGATTTGAAATTATTTACGAGAAAAAAGAAGTAGTTAGCTCTATCTCCGAAAAACCAATCATACCAGTAGTCAAGTTGACGCCCGAAGAACGTAAAATTAAAACTGAAAAGCGAACTTCAAAACAAGGCATCAAAAGATTCGCTAGAAGCATAGGTGGGGTAAATGATAGCACCGTGATTCGTGTTTTCAATAAACATCCCGAGTGGAAAAACGCATTGTTGGTAATGGATTGGACCGGCAGTATGTATCAATACGGCACCCAGGCGCTCGATTGGCACGTTCAAAATTATGATTCATCAGGAATCAAATACTTTGTTTTCTTCAATGATGGAGATCAGAGTACAAAGAAAAAATATGGCAAGACAGGGGGGATTTATGGCGAGGAGGCCAACGAGTTGAAATCGCTTACACGTCTTCTAAAAACCGTTCGCACCAACGGTATGGGGGGAGATTATCCTGAGAACAATATCGAAGCATTAGTGAAAGGCACGCTCATGTATCCCGAGTATTCAGAGCTAATCATGATTGCAGACAACAAGAGTTGTGTGAGAGATTATTGTTGTCTAAAAAATCTCAAAGATCCTGTCAAAGTATTGTTGTGCGGAACACATCTCGGCATCAATCCGCAATACATCAACATTGCTTATCGCACGGGCGGATCGCTTCATGGAAAAGATGTGGAGATAACAGATTTCACTGCGGCAAAAGCAGCAGGAATGCTTACTATCGGAGACGAAACATTCAATTACAATATTTCAAGAGATTTGTTTGAATACAGTAATGGCTATCCAAAGAATCTCTACGAAGACTGCACCCCTTTTGAGGACATCGAATGTCGCTGTAAAATAACTATTGACTAAACCAAACGATTAATCCTTTATAGTTGCCTTCACAAAACTCACGAAGAGTGGATGAGGATTCATCACAGTACTCTTATATTCTGGGTGGAATTGTGCCGCTACGAAATATGGATGATCGTCTAATTCAATAATCTCAACAAGCCCACTATCAGGATTGATTCCAGTTGCTCTGAAACCAGCCTTTTCAAATTGTGCTTTGTAGTCATTATTGAATTCAAAACGGTGGCGGTGACGTTCTTCTATCATCTCCTTACCATAGGCTTTATAGGCCTTAGAGCCTTTCACCAGTTTACATGGATATGATCCCAGACGCATCGTGCCGCCTTTGTTGACGATACTCTTTTGTTCTGCCATCAAGCAGATAACAGGGTGCTTCGTATATTCCTTCATTTCTGAAGAGTGTGCATCTTCTAAACCGAGGACATTGCGTGCAAATTCAATTGTTGCGATTTGCATTCCAAGGCAAATACCGAAGAATGGAATTTTATTTTCTCTAGCAAATTTGATGGCTTCGATTTTCCCATCAATACCTCTGCTTCCAAAGCCAGGCGCTACAAGGATTCCATCTACTCCACCTAATTTCTCTGCAACATTCTTTGCGTAGATTTCTTCAGAGTGAACCCAACGAATGTCAACGTGCACTTCGTTTGCGGCGCCAGAGTGATTAAATGCTTCAGCAATTGACTTGTATGAATCTTTTAGCTCAACATATTTTCCCACAAGAGCAATAGTGACATGCTTCTTTGGATTTTTGTAGCGCTTCAAGAAATCCATCCACTTTGTGAGGTCAGGCTTCTTGCGTGACTTTACACCTAGCTTTTCCAAAACTACTTCATCCAATTTTTCATCAAGCATCAACACAGGCACATCATAAATGGTTTCTGCGTCGATACTTTGAATGACTGCATTTGAAGTAACATTACAAAACTTAGCAATCTTATTTCTTATCGCAGCATTCAATTCATGCTCCGTACGACAAACGAGAATATCTGGTTGAACACCATTTTCCAACAGCATCTTCACACTGTGCTGCGTAGGCTTGGTCTTGAGTTCGCCTGCAGCTGTAAGGAATGGGATAAGCGTAAGGTGAATCACGATTACATCTTCTTCCTTTTCCCATTTCATTTGACGCACCGCCTCAATGTAGGGTAGCGATTCGATGTCGCCTACTGTTCCACCGATTTCAGTGATTACAAAATCGAAATCATTTTTTGACCCAAGAATTTGAATACAGCGTTTGATTTCGTCAGTAATGTGAGGGATAATTTGAACCGTTTTTCCGAGGTATTCCCCGCGGCGTTCTTTATCGATCACACTTTGATAAATGCGTCCTGTAGTAATATTATTTGCTTGAGAAGTGGGCACATTCAAGAAACGCTCGTAGTGGCCAAGATCGAGGTCTGTTTCAGCACCGTCATCAGTTACGAAACACTCTCCGTGCTCATAAGGATTCAGCGTTCCTGGGTCGACGTTGATGTAAGGATCCAGTTTTTGGATGGTAACTTTATATCCACGCGATTGTAGCAATTTTGCTAGAGAAGCTGAAATGATTCCTTTACCTAGGGAAGATGTCACCCCACCGGTGACGAAGATGTATTTTGTATTGTCTGACATGCCCGTATTGCTTGAGAAAAGCTTATTTACGGGATACAAAAGTATGTCAAAGACATGCCTCGAATGAAATAAAGTTTTACAATAAACCTAAAGGGCTAGTTCATACGGCAATACCTGAGATTATTTCGATTACTCATCATTTAAATCTCTTGTCAGCGAGTCGACGACCTTAAATTCTGATAGGAATTCTCTTGCCACTACCCTCAAAATCGTGTAAGCAGGAATTGCGAGGACCATTCCCATTATGCCGGCAATAGTTCCGGCCGCAAGCACTACAATGAAGATTTCCAAAGGATGTGCTTTCACACTATTTCCCAAAACCAGCGGCTGTACTATGAACCCGTCGATTTGCTGAGCTACAATAAATACAGCGAGAACCTTACCTAATAACGGCAGCACCTCCGCATTGAAGTCCAAGTGCAGCCCAGTTGTCAAAGCCACTACAATTCCAAATGTTCCGCCCAACAACGGTCCCAAGTAAGGAATCACATTCATGATTCCTCCGAATAGTCCGATTAACAGCGCATTTTGAACACCAAGAATGTAGAGACTAATAGATACCATTGCCGTCATTATTAGACTTTGAAGCACGATTCCAACAAAGTATCTCCCCAATAAATGGTGAGAGTGCTCCATGATATTTTTCACCTTATCCATATGACGATCTGGCGTAAGAGTAAAAACCATTCTCGCGAATAAAAGCCCATCCTTCAGAAAGAAGAAAGCAATAAACAAGACCGCAAAAAAACCAATGATGATGCTACTTGCAAAGCCAAAAATATTTCCAAATAAACTAGACACCCAACCAAAACTCATTAAATTTTTGGCTTCATTGATCAGGAATTGGGTTATTTCATTTTGATCCATACCAACACCTGATGACTGCACCACTCCTTGCAGTTCATTCCATTTTATTTGCAATCTTTCCGCCACTATTGTAGGATCAATTTGTGAAATGATATTGATTTCCTCAATGAGCAGTGGCGTAAACATCAATACTAGTCCAAGAATTACAACACCAAATGTGAGAAGCGTAATGAGAGCGCATAACCATGAAGGCATGCATCGTTTTTTAATGGTGATTTTTTTCAAACCCCTCATCAAAGGCTCACCTACGAATGATACCACAGCAGCAATCAGCAGATATGCAATGATAACCCTAAAGAACCAAAGCAACATCAGCAATGCTGTGACACCGAGAATGGAAAAAATAATTTTCCAATTATTATCTAGATGAATTTGTTTCATATTAACTACAATCATAGTGTATTTTCGTGACCCATGAAACACTTGTACGTTATAAGACATGCAAAATCGAGTTGGGCAGATAAAGGAATGCGTGACTTTGACCGTCCATTAAATGAGCGCGGAAAGAAAAATGCACCTATGATGGCCGAGCGACTAGTAGCGAAATCCAAAGTTGATCATTTCGTTGTAAGTCCCGCAAAACGCACCAGACAGACCGCTCAACATTTTACCACCGCTTTTTCATTTCCCGAAAATAAAATTCAATGGGAAGAGTCCATTTATGAAGCGCCGGTGACAGCATTGATTAATGTCGTAGAACAGCTTGATGATAAATTTGATAATGTTGCATTCATTGGCCACAACTATGGTGTAAGTTTGTTAGTAGCCTATTTGACTGGTGAAAGTGTTCAAATGCCGACATGTGCTATTGCAACCATTGAACTTGAAATTGAATCTTGGAAATTAATTAGTCGTGAAATAGGTAGATTAATAGATTATGATTTTCCTAAAAAAATGACAGAATAAAAGAGCACGCTATGATAGAGAATTCTTCATTTTTCGGTCCATTACTTCAATTTTTTTACAGCATTGATCCAGTATGGGCAGCGTTGATAGCAACCACTTTTACCTGGCTTGTAACTGCAGCGGGAGCGTCTCTTGTTTTCTTTTTTAAAGATTTAAGCCGCAGAACACTTGATGGAATGCTGGGGTTTACTGGCGGAGTGATGATAGCAGCGAGTTTTTGGTCGCTGTTGGCCCCAGCCATTGAAATGAGTCCAGGAGAAGGATTTATCAAGGCAATGCCTTCAGCAGTAGGATTCGGTTGCGGTGCGCTTTTTCTTTTTGCGTTAGACAAAATATTGCCTCACCTACACATCAATTTCCCATCAGATAAGGCAGAGGGCGTGCAGACCAATTGGCACCGTACGATCTTATTGGTTCTTGCAATCACATTACATAACATCCCAGAAGGTTTGGCAGTGGGGGTTTTATTCGGCGGCGTTGCTGCTGGTATTCCAGAAGCAAGCATCGGCGGAGCCGTAGCACTCGCCATCGGTATCGGGTTGCAAAATTTCCCAGAAGGAATGGCTGTTTCATTCCCATTACGTAGACAAGGATTATCTCGTGGTAAAAGCTTTTGGTACGGCCAATTGAGCGCCATAGTTGAGCCCGTGGCCGGTGTTATCGGTGCGCTCGCAGTTATGCAGATGCAACCGATTTTGCCCTACGCTCTAGCATTTGCCGCTGGAGCAATGATCTATGTAGTCATTGAAGAAGTGGTACCAGAAACACAACAAGATAAATTTACCGATGTGGCAACACTCGGATTTATAGGTGGCTTCTTAATAATGATGATGCTCGATGTAGGCCTAGGATAATAACTCCTCCGCCATTTGTGTGAAATCTATTCCATCAAAATTACCACTGGTCATCATCAATAAGTTTTTCTTATTCCAAGAAATGCTTTTCAATTCAGCAAGCAGAAGTTTAGAGTCAGTAAACACTTCTACATTGTTGGAACCAAAGGCTTCCTTCACTTGATCGATAGAGATGGGCGGAAGTTTTTTATGTTCAATTGTGTGGGGATTGAAATACACCAACGCCCTATCAGCGGTGGCCATCGAGCCATGATATTCTTGTAAAAATGTCGCGTTCAAACTAGAGAAAGTATGCAATTCCATGCAGGCTATCAAACTTCGATCATCATACTGTTCTTTCAATGCGCTGGTCGTTGCCTTTAACTTCGATGGAGAGTGCGCAAAATCTTTGTAAATCGCTGTATTCTCATTTTTCTTCACTAGCTCTAAACGGCGCGCAGCGCCTTTGAACGTTGCAATAGCCTTAAAGAATCCTTCATCAGAAACGCCAAGCTTCTTGCAGATGTAATAAGAACCAAAGAGGTTTTGAAGGTTGTGTTTACCAAAAATTTCAAGTGCCACTTCACCTACTGGAGTATCCAATATAGTGACGCCATTTTCAATGCGATGAGGGTAAGTTTGATAAGCTATTTTTTCAAAATTACCTGCGTGCTTTTCAGAGAGTTTTTTCACCTCATCATCTGCTTCGCAATAAATGAGCGTTCCATTATTTTCTATTTTATCCAAGAAAATTTTGAATTGCTCGACATAGATATCGAAAGTTGGAAATACATTGATATGATCCCAAGCAATTCCGCTGATAAGAGCGATATGCGGTTGATACAAGTGAAATTTTGGTCGAAGATCAATGGGAGATGATAGGTATTCATCACCTTCAAGAATAGCCACCTTTGCTGTGTTTGAAAGACGCACCATACAATCAAATCCTGCGAGTTGAGCTCCGACCATGTAATCGCAGTCCACATTGTTTTGGTGAAGCACATGTAATGTCATTGCAGTGATACTTGTCTTGCCGTGGCTTCCACCGATGACAACACGTGTCTTATCCTTTGTTTGTTCATAGATGTATTCAGGATAAGAAAAAATCTTAAGTCCAAGCTCCTGAGCTTTGATCAATTCTGGATTGTCCTTTCGGGCGTGCATTCCGAGAATTACCGCATCGAGATCACTGGTAATCTTTTCTTCAAACCAGCCAATAGTTGCAGGTAAAATACCACGTTTCTCAAGTCGAGATTTGCTCGGCTCAAAAATTTCGTCATCACTTCCTGTGACTTGAATTCCTTTTTCATGAAGAGCAATTGCGAGATTGTGCATGGCACTTCCTCCGATGGCGATAAGATGGACTTTCACGTGTATTCTATTTTACTTCAAAAATAGAAGTGCAAAACATCTCAGATAAAGCAGGAAAAAATTGATATGAGCATTGTACTGTCAACAGATACACTTACTTTTCGCAGACAACAGAGAGGATTTTATCGCTATGAATAAAAAAGACAGAGCAGCGAAGGCAGGCTTAGGCCCCGGATCGCTCATTCACGTAGGAAAAAAACGCGACGAGCGAATTAGCATTCGCGTGATGAATTATACCAGCGATACCCTTGAAGAGCGCACCATTACCGACCTAGAGGAGTGTCACCAATATCGCACACCAGACACCATCACTTGGTTAGATTTTGATGGAATCCACGATCCTCGAATGGTGGAAAAAGTGGGAGCCATATTCGGTATTCACATTTTGGTGCAAGAAGACATCATGAATAGCACCAGCCGTCCGAAGGTAGAAGTGTTTGAAGACTTCACTTTTGTGACATTGAAAATGCTCGATTTCCAAAGCACCACTAAAACTATTAATGAAGAGCAGTTCTCTTTGATTATTGGCAAAGGATTTCTGCTCACCTTCCAAGAGCGCCCTGGCGATGACTTTGACACTGTAAGAGATCGAATCCGAATGAGCACAGGTCGAGTCAGAACAAAAGATTCAGAGTATCTTGCCTATTTGCTTTTGGATGTCATCGTTGACAATTACATCAAGCTCTCTCAAGATTTTTATGATAAAATAGAAGCGCTAGAGCCCTTGGTGCTCAGTACGACAAGAGAGTCTGTGATCAACAGTATTTTAGCATTGCGCAAGGAGCTGATTCACTTCAAGCGAAGTGTAGATCCATTGAAAGAGGCTATCAATACCCTTCACAACGAGACCGAGAATGACAACAGAAAATATTACCGAGATCTTTTTGACCACATCATTTATGAATCAGAAAATATCGCGATGTATCGTGAGATGCTCGGTAACTTGATAGACTTGTATCATAGCCGCATTACCATCCGAACTAATGATGTGATGCGAGTTTTGACGATTATCACTACCATCTTTGTTCCACTGACCTTCATAGTGGGGGTGTATGGAATGAACTTCGAGCACATGCCTGAATTGCATTGGGAACATGGATATTTTTATGTTTGGGGACTCATGATATTGATTGTGATGGGAATGATTGTTTTCTTCAAAAGACAAAAGTGGATTTGAGCTTCAAAAACTTTTTCCTATACCCTCCTCTAACCCCGTAGGATACATATATTTGCAAGTAAAATAATAGTATTCCCAGAAGAGAAAGATGAAAACAAAATATATCGACCTCATTGAGCAGACAATTGATTGGCCACAGGAGGAATTTAAGATGGATGGCGACCAATTAATGTTTCATGAAATTCCACTCATGGATTTGATTCGTCGATATGGCAGTCCGCTAAAATTCACTTATCTCCCTAAAATCTCCAAGAATATTCAACGTGCGAAAGCATGGTTTGCTACTGCGAAGGCAGAAGTAGGTTACGAAGGAGAATACCATTATTGCTACTGCACAAAGAGTTCGCACTTTCGTCACGTGCTTGAAACTGTGCTTCAAAATGACGTTCATCTCGAAACTTCTTCTGCATATGACATTGACTTGATTCGTCGCCTAGCTCAAATGAAGAAGATCGATAAGACTCAAAAAATCATTTGCAACGGATTCAAGAAAGAAGAATATGTGACACGAATTCTAGATCTTAAAGAGGATGGCTTTGATGAGATCCTGCCCGTGATCGATAATGAATACGAATTAAATGCATTCAAGGAAAAGACCAAGTCGACCTTGAACATTGGTATTCGTATCGCCAGTGAGGAGGAGCCTAAGTTCGAATTCTATACTTCCCGTTTAGGTATTGGATACCGCAGCATCACTCGTTTCTACAAGAAGCACATTCATGAAGACCCGAATTTGAAGCTGAAAATGCTTCACTTCTTTATCAATTCAGGCATCAAGGATACCGCATACTACTGGAATGAATTGGTGAAATGTTTGAAAGTATATTGCGAACTCCGCGAGCTCTGTCCTACGCTTGATAGCTTGAATATCGGCGGTGGGTTCCCAATTAAAAACTCACTTGTTTTCAGTTTCGACTACCAGTATATGGTCACAGAAATTCTTCGTCAAGTGAAATCGGCTTGTGATGAGGCCGGAGTACCTGTGCCGCATATCTACACTGAGTTTGGCTCATTCACTGTTGGTGAGAGCGGTGGTGCAATCTTCAAAATTTTGTATCAAAAAGAACAGAATGATAGAGAGAAGTGGAACATGATTGATTCATCTTTCATGACTACTCTACCAGATACTTGGGCGATCAACAAGCGTTTCATCATGTTGCCAATCAACAACTGGCGCGAGAATTATGAGCGCGTATTCCTAGGTGGTTTGACTTGTGATAGCGATGACTACTACAACTCAGAGCAGCACACAAACGCCATTTATTTGCCGAAGTACTATCCTGACCAAGATCAGTACATAGGATTTTTTAACACTGCAGCATATCAAGAAACCTTGGGAGGTTTTGGCGGAATTCACCATTGTTTGGTACCTTCCCCACGACACATTCTAATCGATAAAGATCCTAAAGGCAAATTGCGCTACAAGGAATTTGCTCCTGAGCAAAAACCAAAAGAAGTGCTGGAAATCCTTGGGTATTACGACAAATAACAAATGATATTAAGCATTCCTAGACTTTTACTGACGTTGGGGTTACTGACGCTCGTTGTATTCTTTAATCAAAAATACGCGGATCTAACTGCCATTACCAACCTACCTCCAGTCTTTGAGCATGCTTCCTATCGAGTGATTATCTCTTATCTTGTTTTGGAGAGCATTCGACAAATCATCTTGATTGTCTATAAAATACAAAACAACAATCAAAGAGACAATTTCACGATTGGCGTCAGTCATATTTCCAAGGTGATTTACTTCGTTTTGGCACTGGTTATATTGCTTTCGCTATTTAATATTTCGGTAAAAGAAGCATTCACTTCACTTTCCCTTATTGCGGCAGCGGTAGTCTTGATGACCAAGGATTACATTTCCAATCTTATTAATGGAATGTATCTCACGTTTGTCAAGGTGGTAAGTATCGGTGACCAAGTTTCGATTGATGGCAACAAAGGCAAGATTCTGGACATCACGCTTACCAATGTCCATCTGTTAAACGATGATGACGACATCATATACATTCCCAATAACAAAGTCTTTTCAAGTGAAATCATCAACTACACCAGAAGAGAGCTCAAGAAAACCTCTATAGAGTTTGAGGTTGACCCTTTGATAGTATCTGACATTGCTCTCCTAGAAAGTAAGTTGATCGATATGTTGCAACCCCATGTTCATGAGATTCAGCCTGGCACTTGCAATCTAAAAACCGTTTCTGTGAAGAAAGAAGTGATTCAGTTAAAGTTTCAGTATATCCTCATTGAACCCTTAAATAAAGAGTTGGATAAAAAGATTAGAAAGTTCTTTATCCGCGGGCTAGTGAAACTATTACATGAGGAGTCCGTTCACTTCTAATATTTTTTTTGAAAAACTTAAAAAAGAAAAGAAATAACCCGTGCGATTTTTTAATATTTGCCGCACGAAAGAAACAGAACGTTTTTTTCAAACAATAAACAACAAAAGGAATAATGGGTAAATACGGTTCAATCCGTGAGTTCATGTCAACCAACTACCTGCACTTCAATGCAGCGGCGATGGTAGATGCGGCAAAGGGATATGAAACACACCTCATGGAAGGTGGTAAAATGATGATCACACTCGCTGGAGCGATGTCTACAGCAGAGTTGGGAATTTCATTAGCAGAAATGATTCGTCAAGGTAAAGTGGACATCATTTCATGCACAGGTGCTAACTTGGAAGAAGATTTAATGAACCTTGTTGCACATGACCACTACAAGAGAGTGCCTAATTACCGCGACCTTACTCCTCAAGATGAGTGGGACCTTCTAGAAAAAGGATGGAATCGTGTTACCGATACTTGTATTCCAGAAGAAGAAGCTTTCAGAAGATTACAAAAGCACATTCACAAATTGTGGAAAGATGCTGACACAAGCGGAGAGCGCTACTTCCCTCATGAATACATGTACAAAATGATCATGAGTGGAGTTTTGGAGCAGTACTATCAAATAGACCCTAAAAATTCTTGGATGATTGCAGCTGCAGAGCGCAACCTCCCTATCATTGTTCCTGGATGGGAAGATAGCACGATGGGTAACATCTTCGCTAGCTATTGCATCAAAGGCGATATCAAACCTTCAACTATGAAGAGTGGTATTGAATACATGACTTGGTTGGCTAAGTGGTACACAGATAACAGCGCTGGAAAGGGTGTTGGATTCTTCCAAATCGGTGGTGGTATTGCCGGTGACTTCCCAATATGCGTAGTTCCTATGCTTTACCAAGATATGGAAATGCATGATGTTCCATTTTGGAGCTACTTCTGCCAGATCTCTGACAGCACTACCAGCTATGGTAGCTATAGCGGTGCTGTACCAAACGAAAAAATCACTTGGGGTAAATTGGATATAAATACTCCAAAATTTATTGTAGAAAGTGATGCGACTATCGTTGCTCCCCTCATATTTGCATGGATTCTAAATCAATAATAATCGCCCCATGGCATTGAAGCGCATTATAAAAGATTACAAAACAATCGGTCAAGAACACATTGACTTGATTAACGAGCACTATCCTAATGGTTTCGAAAATGAGAATTTGATCTCTTTCGTAACTCCAAAAGGACAATTCATTAAAGCCCTCGAGATTAAAACAGAGGACACCATCTATCTTTTCAAAATTGACAAGAACATGGAAGTGGATGATGAAGAAGGTGGAGACAACGAAGGTCTTCCAATCTCTGACTTTGATAACTTCAAAGGAGATGATTCTTCTGACAACTCTGACGATGACGATGATGATGAGACTTCAGATAACGACGCCAACGACGACGATGACGGTGGTGATGGTGGTGATGAAGACTAATACCGAATTAAAAAACGTTTACATTTAGTAAGCGTTTTTTTTTGCACCTTTCGCACATGACCAATTATCAGCAATTTAAGTATGCCTTAGGCATGTGGCCCAAGGCTTGGAGTTTCATTTTCAAAAACAAACTCAGTCATTTTTTTCTCTATCCTTTCTTTGCTGCCATTGCAATTTATCTAAGTGCAACTAAGCTAATAGATCATTTAGTGGACAAGCTGATGGCGTATGTCCACTTCTTGATTGGAGCGCCAATGGGTGATGCCTTCGATTCATGGCAAGCCTTCTTTCTCCATCTGGCTTCCAATGTCATTCAATTCATTGCCTGGATTTGCGGACTCTACGTTTTTTGGAAAATTTCGAAGTACGTAACGCTTATCATTATGTCGCCTGTCATGTCAGTATTAAGTTCACGAACCGAGGAGATTCTCACAGGAAAATCACTTCCCTTTGATTTTGGACAAATGATGAAAGATATAATCAGAGGAAGCGCCCTGAGCATTAGAAATTTGTTTTTAGAACTTAGCATAACCATGGCCATAATGTTTGCCAATGTCGTTGTTGCTCTCGTATTTGCACCGCTCGATTTCATTATCACCCCTGCTTCAATGATTGCATCATTTCTGGTGGGAGCCTATTTCAGTGGCTTTTCGAATCTAGATTATCCTCTAGAAAATCGTCGCTATACCTTCAAAGGCAGTATACGCTTTATGCGGGCGAATAAGGGACTCGCTGTCGGAAATGGAATCATTTACTCTCTGCTCGTAAAAGTTCCAATATTGGGCGTGACATTGGCTACGGTGACTACTACAGTGGCAGCGACGATGATTGTTTGCGATGAAAAGAATAAATTGAATTAGTGACGAATCATCACTTTAGAAACAACTGATGTAGTTGTCTTTTTAATGGTCACATAATAAAGACCTGAAGGGAGATCGCTTACGTTGATGTATGGCAAATCAGGCGTGTAAAGAGATACTTTTCTTCCCTGTGCATCTATGAATTCAACGCTCTCAATTGCTTCCTCAGATTCGTTTTGGATGTAGATGAAGTCAGAAGCAGGATTAGGGAAAACGAAAACACTACCTGAATTGCTTTCTCTTGAATCTTCTTCTACAAAGATTGGATAAAAGCCTTGAGTGTTAGCCCCGCTCTCTCCTACAGGATTAAGATATCCTGAGAAATCATTCCATGCAGAATTCAAAAGTGCGAAATAATCATTTCCAATACCTTCACATTCCAAGTTTCCTCCAGCAAAACTTCCACAATATTGACCGAGCGAGTTGAAAATAGGAGATCCTAAACTTCCACTAAAAGTATTTCCGACATCCCATCGAGACACCTTTGCCAACTCGAGATTACCAACCTGCACATTTGTTAAGTCTTGGCTGCATTCAGAGTAGGATTGATTTCTTCCAAGGGCATGCTGAAAAACGCTGTACCTATCAAAGCCCGGTTCCGCCATGCTCCAACCTGCATAGAATACTCGCCAATCTGTTTTTGGAGATTGGTTCAATTCTAATAAAGCCAAGCCTGAAGTCTCATTAATCTTAAGCGTTTGTGCACCATTGATAGCATTATTCCAACAAGTCAGCCCCCCGCCTGCTTCGTCAAGAGAACAAGCTGCATTGTTGAGACCTACTACAAAAACCCAAGAGCTTGGTTCGCCTATAAGTGATTTTTCTGTCGTTATAAATAGAGGACGTCCGTCTGATTTTGTATTGTTTAGGAATGTACCCGAGCAAATACGCTGTCCGTTATCAACTAGCATTAAAAGAGTTGAAGATGATAATTCTTCACCTCTAGCACCAGAGGCGTTGATATCGAATGCTTCATAGCAAGCGTAATCTGGCGTTTCTGGAACCTCTAATGAACGAAAGCCTTGTGCCACAGAGCTCAAAGAAATAGCACCATTTCCTCTTTGAGCAAAAGGTTCGAAGTACTCTATAATAATTTCATTTCCTAAAAGTGGCAGAAGCGTTAAATGAGAATC
>Ga0315907_10005681_pt1 | contig 13448 bp, 10 predicted proteins | sample LakEriMetagenome_3_FD_203525 | JGI IMG/M metagenome (GOLD analysis project Ga0315907, IMG submission 203525) | Freshwater fungal communities from buoy surface, Lake Erie, Ohio, United States - Buoy 12 MA123 | ecosystem: Environmental > Aquatic > Freshwater > Lake > Lake biofilm | place: USA...
AGGCTCGGGGCGCCCGCTGCAGCCAGTGCTACCAATGCCATTCCTGTCTTGAGAGTTATCGGTGGGGCTGGTAACAGATCCATCCAGAGATAATCGACTATGCCAAAGCTCGTTGACGTTGAAAATATCGGGTTGATCGAAGTGCCCGATGACATGGGCGAAAACGAGCTTCTTGAGTTCGTAGGCACACTAGATCAAGGCGCGCTACCCGCCGCCGGCTCCGCGCTCATGCGCGAAGGTGGCCGCATGGTTGGCCAAGGTATGATGGGCCTGACGCGTTTAGGTCTTGAAGAGCCTCCTCCGTTAATCAGCCCGTCCATGGCTGACAGTCCGGCCAAGATGGCAGCCTACGAGCGCAGGCTTGCCGATTGGCAGAAGCGAACGAAGGAAGTGCCGCCCGAGGTTCTCCAGGCGCGTGCTGCCGAACTGGAGGCCAGCCCGACATTCCAGATGGGCAAGGCGCTTCAAGAGGGCGCGGAAGAAGCGTTCCCGGTCAGCCCATTGCGTGAAGATGATTACCTCACGCAGGTAGCAAGCGGGCTCGGTTCTTTGCCGGTGTCAGCGATTCCTGGCGCAGGCCAGATTGTGTACGGACTCAGCGCCGGCGAAAACGCAGCGCAAAAGACAGGCCGGTTTTACGACGCCAAGATCGCGCTGGCGCTGGCTGAGGGAAATGCAGCGGAGGTGAATCGCCTGCAAGCTGAAAAAGCCGTCAAACAATACCAATCAACACTATACACAGCACCGATTGGAGCGGTGACGGAACGGTTTGGAGCAGTGGCGGGATTGGGGCGTGCAATTTCTGGTCAGGTTTCCAAAAGCATCATCAAAGAAGCGGCACGAACGGCGGGCGCAGAAACTCTTCAGGAGGTTTCAGAAGAAGGGCTGGGAAATGTTGTCGCGCAGAAAACTTACAACCCGGACCAGAAGCTCACCGAGGGGGTGTTCGAGTCCGGGGCAGCTGGTTTTGGGGTTGGCGGCTTAGTGGGGTTAGTGGGAGGCAGGGTTGGACGCGTCGCTGAAAATCAACGTCTTGCACAAGAATTGAGCGCGCCTCTTTCTCAGGTTCAAATCAAAGAAATCCTGGCGCGCCAACGTGCTGGCGGGCCCGCAATCGGTGGCGACTTAGAACCCACCCTGAAAGAAATTATCGCCGCTCGCGCTGCCAATAACACTGCTCTTGGTGGTGACCCCAACAACCCGCTCCCCAACGCCACAGCCACCCTCGCCGGAATCAACTCCGGCGGTGCTCCGTCCGGGCCGATTAACATCACGCCGCCGCCTGTGACTGGTGGCGCTCCTGGGGAAGAAGCCAAGATTCCAGACATGGCTTTGGAGGCGGATGTTGTTGATGAGGAGACTCCGATCGAGGTTGCTGCTGTTGCGCCCGAGACTGTCGCTGTCGCCGAGACGTCAACTCCCGCCGCTCCCACCGAAGTCCAGCCGCTGACAGATCAGGAGACCGCCGAGTTCATGGGGCTGGACGATCAGGTTGTTCAGTTTGGATCTGACTACCTAACCCCTGAAGAGCAGGCGCGTTACGCCGAACTCGGCGATAGATTCGATGCGCTGAAGGAATCTGGGTGGTCATTTGAGCCTCCGCAGGGCGATCAGCCTGCGCGCTGGACTCCGCCTGCGACCGTGCCTACGACGCCAGCTGCGCCGGCGGAAACCCCGGTTGCGCCTGCTGTCCCTACTCCTGCTGCCGCACCAGTCGCTCCTGTAACCTCACGCACCTTCCCGTTCCAAAACCGAACTGCGGAAGGCATGGTCGATAATGATACCGAGGAAATCATTGCATTTGCCAAATCAATAGCCGGCACGCCCAGTGAGCGCGGGACTCAGCCTAAGTACACCATCAAGGTTGACCGTGACGTTACGATTGACGCGCAGTCCGAGAAGGCGCTCGACAATGCTCTCCAGAGGATTTTAAGCGGCGCTCCGGTTCGCGTGTTCAGGAACGCTGGCAAGGGCGTGACGCTGGATTTTAATGAGCCGGGTCCAGTGACACCGGCGCCGGCCGCTGCGCCAGCTGCACCCAGACCTGTTGCCACACCACGGCCCGCGCCTACCCCTGCGCCTCGGCCCGCCCCTGCGCCTCAAAACGCACTCGCCAACCAAACCGTTGGATTCGGAAAACATTCCAACCTCCTGGTCAAAGACCTCTTTGCGCAACAGCCGGACTACGCCATGTGGCTGGTCAGAAGCACCAGGAGCGCCGCGCCAGGATCACGCACGCGCCAGGTTGGCGACTACATTAGCTCGCTGCCGGAATACCAGAACGCAGTCACAGAAGAGAAAGCGAAAGCCGAAGCAATACTTACCGATGAAAACCAAGCTATCCTTGCCGGCCTCAAAATCACAGCTCAGCAGAACCCGGATGGTAGCATCACCCTCCGGGGCAAGACTTACGACCGCCAAGATGACCTCCGCGCCGCCGGAGGAAGATATTCAGGAATCAAAACCAACCCGTTCTACACAATCTCTGCCACCGGTCTTGGGCAGTTTATCGAGCGATCAAGAGCTGATTCGGGAGCTGCTGGCGGACAAAGAAGTAGTGGCCCGGCTTATTCCCGTGATGTTGAACTCCGAAAACTCCGAGAGAATGCTGACAACCGGCCCGACCGAAGCGGACTGGAGGGAGGCGTTGACAACTATCTTAGCGTAGAAACCCAGGAGCTTATCCGACAGGGTGAAGACTTTGGGATCCCAAGGGAAGTTGGGGATGAGCAGATTGAAGATGCAGCCCTCATGGTCCAAGCGTTTGCAACCAAGCGCCCATTCTTCATGCTTTCCAGCGCACCTGGAACCGGAAAGACCTTCGTGCTTGGGGCTGGTATTCGCGAGATGCAGGACCGTTTCGCCCGCAAGATCATCTACGTTACCCTCAACCGGGGTCTGATCAAACAGATCCAGCAGGATCTCAAGGCCTACAATCTCGGACCCGTAAAGTTCATCACCTACTCGGAGATGAAAGACCTCGCGCCGGAAGAATCAGACGTGCTGATCTTCGATGAAGCGCACGCGATTAAGAATCTGGCAGGAGCAGGGTCTGAACAAGCCAAGAAGGCTCAGGAATGGATCCAGCAAACCAAGTTCCCAATCTTCTCGACTGCAACGCCGTTCGAGAACCCGACTCAGACAGCCTACCTGCTGAACACTGGAATCTTTGATTCGTTCAACGGTGACTACAAACAGTTCGCTGCGGCATACGGAGCGACCCCGATCAAAAAAGACGGTCAGGTAGTGAGAACGGTTTGGCTCCCGACTAAGACCAACGAGCAGGATCAAATTGCGGCGAGAAACTTCTTCCGAAAGGAGGGCATCTTCACGGCCCGAAAGACCCGGCTGCCAGCGGAGCAAGTTGATTCGCGCCTGGTGGCTATCAAGGGTGACCAGAAATGGACCGACATCTACAATGCGTTCTCCGACGAAGCGGAAAACCAAAAGGGCTCGCTAGATGGCACCGACAAGATGTGGGTGATCAACTACAAGAAGCGCCTACTGGAAGCGTCGAAGGTTGGAAACGCGATCAATGAGGCGTGGCGGGCTTTGAATGCTGGCCGTTGGCCAATCATCTTCGTTGAGACTAAGGCAGAAAGAACCATCGACATCAACGAACAGCGGCGCCTCCAGCAGGAGTTTAAGCGCGCCAAGGCGCTGGCTAAAATGATGGGCGGCGAATCGCCGAAGAGAAGCGATTACCCTGGTTTGCTGTCAGACGGATTGATCAACCTTCTGGAGTCCACGATGGACAAGGTTGGCATCTCGGCTATCGAGATACCGTCTGCTGAAGAAGTCATTAAACGCGAGATTGGAGCACAAAACGTCGCGATCTTCACTGGCTCCATTCCAGATGCCCAAGCTCAGAAGAACCTCGAAGAATGGCGCGGAAAGCAACCCATGGTCCTGGTCGCTACCATGGCCAAGGGAGGCACCGGCCTGTCACTGCACGACAAGACCGGCACTCACCCGACGACCCAGATCAACGTCAACCTGCCGTGGACTGCTACTCAGGTTGAGCAGGTATCACTGCGTTCCGCCCGGTACGGTCTCAAGAGCAAAGCTCAGATGATGTGGCTCTTCGCTGACAACATCCCGTTCGAGCGGGAACTGGCCCAGCGGGTTGGTGGCCGCATGAGGGACATGGGCGCGTTGGTTCAAGGGGAAGCCGGCGCCACCGCTGCTAACATCAAGAACTTCAATTTTGAGGATGAATCGTTCTCGGAGGCTAACGCTGCCGAGGCAGCCAAGAAGGACCTGACGAAGGAGGAGCCTAAGGTTACGCCTCCAGCTGCGCCTACCGTCACCGCGCCTCCAGCTGCGCCCAAAGCCCCGCGTAAAGTCTCCAAGGTGCGCCAAGACGCCCAGGAGTTCGACCGCCTGGCGACCGACATCGCGCCTGACCTTGGACTGATCGAGGATCCTGCGCTCCTGAGCCCAGTGTTTGTTGGAAACGTCCAGGACAAAGGTTCGATCGCGGCCAAAATGGCCCGCCAGAAGGCCCTTGCCACCGTTAAGAAGCGGGCTATCCAACAGCTTGGTGGAAACCCTGAGCAGAACTCCGAGGCCGACCGCGCCGCTCTACTTCCCCAGATGCGCGAACTTGCTGCGCGAGTGAAGCAAGATCGAAAGATCCAAGCGTTCGATGCCGCTATCCAGGAGGGTGGGCCCGTTGCGATCAACACCAGCAACCTGGCGGTGGGTGACAAGATCACCGTTGGTGGCTCAGAGCTCACGATCACCGACGTCGATCCGGATACCATGGCTGCGACCGCTGACGGCGGAGAAACCTACGGTCAGATCAATCTCCGTGACGGTATCAGCATTAGTATCGACGCGTACACTCCAGCCGCTGCACCGGCAGAAGAACCGGCTGCCCCAGAGCGCAAACCTCGCCTCGCAGCTGGAGAAACGCAGGGCGACCTGATCTCCAGCACACAGGCTGAGCCGTTCGCCCTGGTCGGCGAAGAAGGCGTGGATATCGAAGCTCGCAAGCAGAAGGCCCAAGCCGCTGCCCGCGCCGCTGCTGAAGCCAAGGCCGCACGGGAGAAGGCGCAGACCCAGATGGATCTCAGTGACGCCGTTGCCGAAGCGTCTGACGCCATCGCCCAGTTCGTCGAGTCCATCACTCCCAAGGCCGGCATCACCGACGGGCCGACGCCCGAGGAGTCTGCGCGCCGGGTTCTCGAAGCTCTTACCAAGCTCGCCTCCGCCGCGATCCGTTCCGGCATTCAGAGCGCGTCTCAGTGGGCGACCAGCCTGCGCCTAAAGCTCAGCCCGGCGTTGCAGTACGCCTGGGATCGCGCCCAAGGATCGGCAACCGAGCCTACGGCCGAGGTTATTGCTGATGTCTCCAGCCTGCCTGAACGTGCGGCTACTGACTTCGGTATGATCTACACCACGCCCGGCCAACCTGTGACCACCAAGCGTGGCGCATACGAGGACATTGTAGCCGGCCGGCGGTCCCGGACTCCGGAGGTTGTAAACGCTGGCATCCAGCTGGCAGTTGATGCGTTCAATGAGGCAGGGGTGAAGTTCCGCCAAGTGGGAGACACCCTCTTCGCGCCTGTCGATGGGGTTGACCAGGAGGCGGCTGGAAGAAAGCTGATCGAGGTCGCCAAAAAGAAGATCGCCAAGGCCAAAGCTGAGGGGCGCAGTGATACCATCGCAGAGCTAATCCAGTCGCTCCGCAACCACTTCGGTGCATCCGGGGCATTCAGCCCCGAGACCCGCGATGAACTCTACTTGATCGGTCAGTCCGAGGCATCCGAGTTCGGCCGCAACCTGGCGAGCCTGAGGGCGTCCGTGAAGGACTTCGTGGCCATGGCTCGAAACGTGCGCGGATTCCTTACCTCGGCTATCTACGACAGCTTCAATGGTGAGAGCGTTAAAGGTGTGATGGACAAGATTATGGCCGAGTTCCGTGGCCAGTTTACCGAAGCCGATATCCAGAAGATCGTTGGCGAGAAACCTGACCTCCAGGAGATGTTGAATCGGTTCGGAGTCTTGGCGCTGGCCGACACCGGTGGTCGCGTATATCGCGCTGTCCAGGCTCGCCTGAAGACCAAGAAGGCGCCGACCCAGAAGGCTAAGCAGAAGCGCAGCATTGAGGATGAAGCCATTGACCAGATCATCGAGAATGCTCTAGCCCTCGGGGTTACCGAGCCTCCCCAGCCCACGAATCGAAAGCTCACGTCCGACGAGCGCCTCGCGCTGATGACCAAGCCTTCGACCCAAGCCAAGGTGCAGAAGGCTACCGAGGATGCCGTCAAGCAAGCCGAGTTCAATGCGGGCTGGAACATCATGATGGCCCGAGCGGCTGGCAACGAAGAGCTTCGCGCTCAGTACCAGGAAGCCATGGATGCCAAAGAAGATCCGGATCCAGAGGCGATCGAGGAGGGTCTCGACCTACCGCAGTACGCCCACTGGCGCACAATCCGCGACGGGTTCCTGAACTACTCGCCGACCACCTTGAAGCTCGCCCAGGACGTGATTCGCGGCCGGTTCAAGGGAACGCAGTTCGGGCCAAAGAAGGTAGCACCGCCGGCGCCCGCCAAGATCGACCTCGTTCGCCTGGTGCAGCAACCCAACGCCGAGATGAGCCGCGTGATCGGCAGCCAGCTGGCTTCCATCGAACGCATCATGGATCTGGCTGGAGCATCCCCAGAGGCTAAGGCCCGTGTGATGCAGATGATCACAGCCAACGTGGGATCACAGGTCCAGCTGGCTCGCCAGCGGGTGCTGAATAACTTTTTGGACGTGAAGGCCAAGACGGGCCCCACGACCGCGAGTGACCGTCTCCAGCGACTGATCAACGCCGGCATCACTGAGGACCCGCGCTACCGGTCTGAGCCGACACGTAAACTCCTGAAGCGCGTCGCCAAGACCTACCTGACAGCCGATGAGCTTTCCGGTATGGCCACACGCCCTCGGGCCGAGAAGCTTGCGTTCCTCACCGGCAAGCTGAACCAGATCGTCGCAGCTGAGAATCTGACTAATGAGTGGATGCAGGGCGCTGTCTGGACCTATCTCACCGAGCGGATGATGGAGGCCGAGAACGCAGTGGTCTCCCAGATCGTGGGAGCCAAGGACGTGAGCTTCGACCCAGCCCAGCCGAAGACTGACGCGCAGCTGGCGGCCGACCGGGCCAAGGCTGTCGAGCGCCTCGAAGGTGGTATCCGCTCCGGCCTGCTGGACCAGCGTATCGCAGAGAGCGTCGCGAAGAATCCCGCGTTGCAGCGACTGGTTCCCAAGATGAGCGACCTGGTGAAGCGGGTCTTGAATACCCCGCAGGCTGGCCAGGCCAATCTGGCTAAAGCGTTCTCGGAAGCACTGCTGTCTGAGTTGGCAATCGACCAGGCTCTGGCCGACAAGACGGGCGTTGCCCTAGCCAAGGCGTTCGAGGCGAAGTTCGAGCGGGCACGCATCCGGGCGCTCGACCTCGCAGTCCAGAAGCTCACCGGCAAACAGCGCGAGGATGCCGGACCAGGCACTCCGCTCTGGCAGAAGATTGAGCAGTTTGTAAACGCAGGCGGCATGAACTCGGCGGCGCTCCTGCAAAGCATCGCCAAGAAATCGGGCTGGCAGGTGCCTACCGATGAAGAGGTATCCCGTTTCCGAGACCTTGCGCGCCTGGAGCAGGAACTTAGCACGGCTACCGAAGAGGAGCTTAGCAAGGGCATCACGGATGACATCAAGGCTGCGATGAACGAGGGCAAGCGCATGGACGTTATGCGTGAACTCCAGATGCGCTGGGCGCGGATGACCATGCCGATCCGTGGCAACAAGCAGAACCTGGCAAGGGCGGCCAAGGAATACGGGTCAGCGAACACGTTGTTGAAGTTCGGCTTCATCACCAAGCAGTTGATCGACGTGGCTACCCAGATGTTCGTTTACACGCCGTCGCGTGCAGGTGCGACAGCGATCCAAAGATTCATATCCAGTCGCGATCCGAATCGCACACTCCGCCTCTGGAAGGATACGGCGACCACTCTCGAAGATGCCTATAAGGCGCGCTTCAACGCGCTCAGTATGGCGTACAAGTCCGCACTCCAAGCCGCCAAAGGCCGCGCTGAAAAGGATACCATCATGGGTCTCCAGAGCGGAATGCGTGCGCTGGATCGCATCAACGCGCAGGCAACGGAGTATTACAAGAGCGGCAAATACGCGCAGGCTACGGTGCTTCGTATTCTTGGGCTCGCGCAGTTGTCCTACCGCTTCGCCTCATCCCTCGACGCATTCCAAGGCGTCCTGGCTGAGCAACAGGAGATCAGAGCTTGGGTTGAAACACAGCTGCGTCTTCAGGGAATAGGCCAGGCCGAGGCGCGAAAGACCGCGAAGACAATCATTGGTGATTCGATCGCCGAGTACGCGTTGGCCCAAGCGCTGGTCGGGGACAATCCCAACGTCGCGCCCAAGGATCGCAGCGCTGCTGCATGGAACGTGGTGCGCGCACGGCAGTACCAACGCATTGCGGCAGCTGGGTTGGACGCAGGAGACATTAAGGGTGTCACGCAAAACCTGAGGTCTACCATCGGATGGAACGTCGAAGAGCAGGGCGGCCCCGGTGGGGTTATCGGGCAAGCGATGAAATCCACCGGTAAAATCCTGTCGCGCATCGGAATTCCAGATCTCCTGGGGATGTTCTCGAACGCCGTTGCAATCGGAATCAACCGAGGGCTTACGTTTGCCGGTGGAGGTTTCGTTCCAGGCGCGTTCGAGGGATCCGCCTGGTACAAGAGCGAGACCGACAAGGTGCAGCGCAAGATCGAGGCTGCGGCGGGACTGGGGCTTTCTGGGTTGTTCGTTGGATTGGTTCTCTCAGGCGCGCTGCGAGTCTTTACCAGGTGGCCCGACGATAAGGAGGAGGCTGATCGAATGGAGCGTGAGGGCCACAAGCCCAACACGATGGAGCTGGATCTTCCTGATGGGAAGATGCTACGCGTGTCACTCAACACCGGACCCTTCCAGTACATTCGCCCGGCGCTGGCCGCTGTCGGCGAGCTTCAGTACACCATTGCCAAGCGTAACCGGCTGAACGAAAAAGCCGCTGCCGCCGCCAAGAAGAAGGGGCTCACCTTCGAGCCTCGTGACCTTACAGCGAAGGATGTCATCTGGTCGCTCGGCTACGGCGCTTATTCAGCCATCGCCCAGGGGCGCACCGCATCTGGAATGATCGGCGCCGGCACATATCGCGGAGCGCCGGATGTGGGTAAGATCGCCGCTGCTACTGTGAGCCCCCTGATTCCGTTTCAACCCCTTCTGCGCGAGGCCACCGCTATGTCCGGCGCTCAGTTTGATCCGAAGGACCAGACGTTCATCAACCTGCTGGTACCGACGCCCTGGAGTGGCAAGGTTGATCGGAATTTCCTCGGGGATCCGGTCGGTACACCGCGTGCCCAGGAGCGCATCATGTCGATCCTGACCGGCGGCACCGCGATCGTTGGAGGCCCAGAAGAAGATCGCGCCTACCAGGTGCTAGCCAAGACTGGATGGACGCCGGCCACCCCTCAGAGCAACAAGTTCTTCCAGTTCGGCCGCGTGCAACGCCAAGCCACCCCGGAGGAGTTGACCAGGATGCAGGAGGTTCGCGCAGTCGAACTCAAGACCCGCATTTCGCAGCTGGATCCTCAGACCGCAACCAAACGGCAGCTGGACCGGATCGAAGACATCGCGAACGCAAAAGCGAAAAAAGCTGTGGGAATTCGATAGTCCTGTATTGACGCTACGCACCACTTGCCATACGTTGACTGACGTATGAGCAACCAACTGCAAGTAGCAACACAGCAATCTCAACCTCTCAGCGCGTTCTCCAGCGAGAACGCGTTCGTCTCCGTGCAGCGCATGGCCAAGGCCCTTGCGTCCAGCACCCTCGTTCCCGATTCCTATCGGGGCGAGGCCAACCTCGGCAACTGCATCATCGCGCTGGAACTCAGTCAGCGCATCGGCGCCTCGGTCATGGCGGTCATGCAGAGCATGGTCCCGATCCACGGCAAGCCCACCTGGAGCGCCGCGTTCCTGATTGCCACCGTCAACAGCTGCGGCCGGTTCAGCCCTATGCGGTTCCGCTGGGTCGGCAAGGAAGGCGCTGACGACTGGGGCTGCCGCGCCTACGCCGTCGAGCGCGAGGGAAACCTGGAACTGGTGGGTGCCCTGGTGACGATCGCCATGGCCAAGGCTGAAGGCTGGTACGGCAAGGCGGGTTCCAAGTGGAAGACCATGCCGGAACAGATGCTCCAGTACCGGGCTGCAGCGTTCTGGACCCGGGCCTACGCGCCGGAGATCGCGTTGGGTATGCACACCTCGGAAGAGGTCCACGACACGCAGGCGGCCCAGCAGGTCGTGCAGCCGTCCATCGCCACCACGGTCACCGCGTCTGTCGTGGACGTGACGCCGACGCCGCCAGAGCCAAAGCCGCGCAAGAAGAAGGTCGAGCCCGAGCCCGCGCCGGTCGCGGTTGTCGATCCGGCGGTTACTGAACCCACGCCCGCACCGCAGCCCGAGCCAGCGCCCGCCCCTGTCGAGACTCCAGCTGCGCCTGAGCCCACGCCCGCTCCACTGCCTTCGGTCGATCCTGCGGAGCAGACCGCCGAATCCACCCTGGCCCAGATCGGCATCACCTACGCGCAGCTGGCGAAGCTCGCCACCGATCTTGAGTGGTGGCCCGAGGCCGACACCTATCCCACGGTCGCTGACCTGCCGCTGGAGATTCAGAACTGGGTGATCAGGAACAAGCGCGGCATCGCCCGTGCGTTCCAGAAGGCGGGAGGTGTGCTGTGAAGCTGGTCCACCCCATCGACGTAAACACCTACCGGAACCACCCGGCAATCAACATCTCCAGCCTGAAGGCGTTCTCACGCTCACCAGCCCACGCGCTGGTAGGCTTTGAGGAGGAGAAGGAAAGCACCGAAGCCATGGCTATCGGCAGTCTGCTGGACCACAAGGTTCTCGGGACGCCGTACCTCTGGACCACGTCGCCGTTCGACGATTACCGCACCAAAGAAGCACGCGCCTGGAGAGATGAGCAGACCGAGCGGGGCGTCACCGTGTTCAAGCACGACGCCATCGAGACCGTCGAACGCATGGTTGAGTCCGTGCGCAAACACCCGGTCGCCGGCCGGATCTTCGCAGAGCCCGGCAAGGCCCAGGTGGGGATGTTCGGTGAGTTCGAGTCCTGCGAACGCAAGGGCCTGATCGACTGGCTCCCCAACACAACGCCGGTGATCGTGGATCTCAAGAAGACTCGCGATGCTAGCAAGGCTGGTTTCCGCCGGCAGATTGGCCAGCTGCGCTACGACGTGCAGGCCGCGTACTACCGGGACTTGTACCGGGACATCACCGGCGAGACCCGCGCATGGCAGTGGATCTGCGTCGAAGACCAAGCACCCTTTGCGGTCGCTGTGTATCAGCTGGACACCGAGTCGTTGGACAAGGCATCGACCGTTTGGCAGTCGTGGGTCCGCCAGTGGATGGTCTGCGAAGACACCGACAGCTGGCCGGGTTACAACGGTGATTCTACCCAGATCATTCAGTCGCCCACCTGGATCCTCAAAGATGAAGCTCTCCCGTGAAGCCATCGAACGCGTACTCGGGAAGCAGCCACCGGCGCCGGTTGTTGAAGTAAAACCCACCAGCACCTGGACTCGCATGACCGAGGCGGAGCGACAGGCGATCATCGAATGCAAACGGAACAACCCCACCTACACGTATCGTGAACTCGAAAAGAAATTCGGCCGGTCAAACAGCGCCATCTGGCAGGTTATCAATGGTCAGTGAATTGATCTCCAACGCCGTAGCCCGTGGATGGATCAGCTTTCCCGATCCAGCTGCGGTGCCAGCACGGATCGAAGCACCGCATCTCAATGCAAAGCGCGCCTGGAAATTGTGGAACGAAGGTCAGAGCCTGTCCTACGTGGCCAAGGCCATCGGCGTGAAGAAGCGGTTCGTGAAGTCCATCATCATGGAGGGGAGGCCGTGAAAACCAAGCGCCCCACCGCGAAGGTGTTCATCGTGTCAGATGACACGCACAGGAAGCTGAAAGCATACGCCATGAAGATGGGGTATAAATTACAGTACGTTGCAGATGAAGCGGTGGCGGAATATTTGAAGAGAAGGGAATCGAAATGAACATCCAGAATGACGGAGGACCGGCGTTTCCGACACCGGCAGGAATACAACACAACGACGGCATGACCCTCCGCCAATACGCCGCCATTAATCTGCGTGTACCCGACAGCGGTCTGCCGTGGCTGGACAAGATGATTGTGCAGTCGAGAAGCGCACACATCAACGATGCGATGGTAGCAACACTGAAAGCGAGCGACGCAATACTTCAAAATAAGGAATCGAAATGAGCAACCAGATCAACGACGGAGGACCGGCGTTTCCTAACGTCCCACCCGATTCACAATATTCAGACTGGGACAAAGGCATGACCCTCCGCGACTACTTCGCAGCGGCGGCGTTGCAGGGTATGATGGCGCAATTCGATCCAGAAAATGAATTAGAGCATCATATTGCGAAATGGTCATACAAAGCAGCCGACGCAATGCTCAAAGCGAGGGAGGTGAAATGAACCCAGAACAACAAAGGATTGCCATCGCGGAAGCGTGTGGGTGGAAGTTGAAATCAAATGGGTTAAGCCCAATGTGGTCTTGGCAAAATGAATCTTTAATCCACCGAATAAAGTGGGTAGCCCATAAAGTAATGGCATCTCAGGGAGTATTACCCGACTACCTCAACGACCTAAACGCCATGCATGAGGCGGAGAAGGTTTTAACTGAAGATCAGCAAGAGCAATATCTAAACAACCTTTACGAAGTGTGTAATCTACACTCAATGATTAATGACGCATGGAACCTTAATTGTGCCACCGCAGCCCAACGCGCAGAGGCGTTCCTCCGCACGATTGGCAAATGGGAGGAATCGAAATGAACCATCTTGGTGACACCAACAAAATGGTCGGTGATACGCCGAGGACGGATGCTCACATCGACGGCTTACGTCGCGACCCAGAGGTATCAGGATGCGACAGGACGCTTAACTTTTGCCGCCAACTCGAACGCGAACTCAACGCAGCCAACGAACGCATCAAGCGGCTGGAGGAGGCGGGGGACATGATGGAAAAACTCCTTCCAGAAGGTAGTATCTGTGACAAAGCAGCAATTCGTTGGACCAAAGCGAGGGAGGCCAAGCTGTGAGAACCTCAACCGAAACACTGATCGCAGCCATGCGGATATTTTCAAGAGACATCATATCCGATGATGGAGTTACCAACGCTTTCATTGCTGAAGCAGCACAGCGACTGGAAGAACAGCAAGACCGCATCAAGCGGCTGGAGGAGGAGCTGGAGCGGACCAAGCAGGATCGGAACGCGATTGCGAAGAAAACCCGCGAGCCGCTGCTGTTGAAGCTCGATCATGCCAATGAACGCATCTCCAAACTCA
>Ga0315907_10005685_pt1 | contig 13445 bp, 10 predicted proteins | sample LakEriMetagenome_3_FD_203525 | JGI IMG/M metagenome (GOLD analysis project Ga0315907, IMG submission 203525) | Freshwater fungal communities from buoy surface, Lake Erie, Ohio, United States - Buoy 12 MA123 | ecosystem: Environmental > Aquatic > Freshwater > Lake > Lake biofilm | place: USA...
TAGAAAAAATTGACTCCATCGTAAAGCAACTACATATTAAGAGACCTAGCTTTTTAGTTTAACGCAACTGTCATAGGTTTAAGTCACAAACTACACGATCTGACAATTTGCATTATTTATCGTAGGGAATATCTGAGGGCTTTTTGCCTACTGTGGCTTTAAAGCTAGGAATTTTTTGCAAGTCAGCAGTCAGGTTTTCATCAAAAGTCAGGGCATATTTTCTGTCTGATAATAAAACTACTGGGATATGCTCTCTATCTTCAGAGTTAGACATTAATTTTCTTTTTACTTTGTTTGTAAAGTGTTCTTGCTGAAAATCTCTAATCTGTTCGTTACTGATTTCATTTAATCTACCTTGCCGAGTTAACAAGTTAATAATTACTGCAATATTACTTCCTGAAGCTGCATGACGCATAGTTCTTCCATATTCAGCTAACAGCTTTTTTGAAACAGCTAAGTAAGCTTTATTATCCCCAGTCTCAGATTGCATAAGCCATTTGATAAGCTTTTTATATTCAGGATCAATAGGATTAGTAAAATTTTTAGCTATATTAGTGTCGATAAATATATCTTTTTTAGTCATTAGATATTTTAAAAATTAAACCCTTTAAGCATTAAGAGCTATATCCATTGTGTCAATCATATATGTTTCAAAGAATCCTTTTGGAGCATTTAAGATTTGTCCATCTTTAGTGAATTCAATGCGATGAGCGATGCTGCCATCTTTAATAGAATTTTCAAAATAATACACAGCCACATCTTCAGGTTTAATTTCTCCTTTAACAATGAGTAATCTCATTCTATTAAGCAAATACTCACTATGAGTTTCAACAATATAGTTTTTATTTCTCTCTTTGACTTGCTTAACTAAATAGTCACCTAAGTTAGCTTGAACTGATGGATGTAAATGTATTTCTGGCTGAGACATGATTAATGTTGAGTTATCTCGCAACTGTAAATCAGCAACAATAATCGGTAAGAATTGACTAATACCAAAGCCAACATCAGCCAGTGATTCCCACTTACTTCTACTTTTTACTTTAACTTTAATTTCAAATCTGCCACCAGAGAGCCTGTGAAGCTTTACGTCATGGAGCATTCTCAAATCCTTAAGAATAGCAGTCAACTTATATAGTTCTTCTGATTGATTATCATTCCAATCTAAAATTTGATCAATATAGCCATCACCAAACTTATTAATAACACCACTTGATAGAGATTGGTAATAAGTTCTTTCAGGTTGAAATCTGAAAGAACTTATAAAATTGAAATCTTTGATTAAATCTCTATACCTATCATTAGTACTACACATAAAATAATTATAAACTTCTATATCAGAGTCCAAATCATTTATATTTAAAGTCTTTAATTGTTGATTGTTATCTCTAATATTCACAATATAAGACAAATCTTCTTTTTGCTTCAACTCAATTTCAGAGCCATCCTTTAGATATTTCAATCTCGGAGATTTTCGTATTGTATCAAAGCTCCATAAGGTTGTGAAATCATATACATTTTTCCCAAAAGAAAAGTTTAAATTGATTTCTATATCGTTTTTGAAATCATGATTAAAGAGCACCTCCTCAAATCCCCCCATATTCACATAATTGCCATTAAGAGATAAATATAATGGGAACGAGTTGCCATTGAAATTAACACTTTGAAGTGGAGCTAAAATCCCATATATTAGAGAACTCTTCCCACTACTATTTTCACCTGTAAGCAAAGTTATTTTTGAGAAAGAAATATCTACTTCTTTAAAGCATTTAAAGTTTTTAAGAGCTAATCGATGAATCTGCATAAGTGTTTTTCTAAAAAACTATTTTGAGATATTGTTTTGGTTTATATTCTGGAATTTTATGATTTGCCGATCACATCAAATCTCTACCGAGTTACCTAATCTAAATACATAGTAAAAATTATAAAAGTCCTAGCTTTGTTTTACTACATTTTTATTCATTTTGCCGATCGCTTGCTAAGCGTAAAATTTTCCCTGCCAACATCGCCGCTCCGAACCCATTATCAATATTGACCACACCCACACCCGTCGCACAGGAATTAATCATCGTCAGCAAAGGCGCAAGCCCATTAAAACTAGCCCCATAACCAATACTCGTCGGCACAGCTACAATCGGACAATCCGCCAAACCAGCAACCACGCTTGCCAACGCCCCCTCCATTCCTGCCACCACAATAATCACATCCGCATCCGCGATCGCATCGCGATGACTGAGTAATCGGTGGATACCTGCCACACCCACATCCCAAAGTCGCTTAACTGTAAATCCACATAGCTCACCTGTTACGGCAGCTTCCTCTGCGATCGGCAGATCAGCAGTTCCTGCGGTAAGGATTGTCATTGTGCCTTGCTTTTTCATGATTGACTCACCGAGGCAGCAAATTTGGGCGATCGGGTAATATCGCAAACCGCGCAAAGATGGCTGAATTAGTTCATAAACAGAAGATGAGATCTTAGTTGCCATTACCAAGGGGTTTTTGGACTCCATCACCTGCATAATCTTGATAATTTGCTCAGGAGTCTTACCCAAACCAAAAATTACTTCAGGAAAACCTGTTCGTAAAGTGCGATGGTGATCGATTTTGGCGAAATCTCCAACCGATTCATAGTGGAGATATTTCAATTCTTCTAAAGCTCTGTCTGGGCTAAGCTCTCCTTTCGCTACTGTTTCCAGAATTTGCTTTAAGTTGTCATGCATAGAAATTAAATGTGCTGATTTAGAGGGCAATGCTTCAGATAGTTTACTGATTTTACGTTACCGTCAATTCTTCGCCACACTTTTCATAGGCTTGTCCGAAAGGCTTTGGAAATATAACAATCCCGCAGAGGTCAGAAACGTAAAGTAAGCGATCGCTTGTCCAAGAAATAGGCGATCGCGAAAGCCAAACAAAGCTTTAAGTAAGATTCCAGGGAATTCTTTGTCAGGAAGAATCTCATGTACATCCCAAACTAAACCACCTAGAAGACAAGAGGTTGGTCCAGTTGTTGTATCAGTTGGGAAGCAAAGCGAAGCTTGCGAGAGTTCAGCGTAGGCTGCTACGGCTTTGTCAAGATGCCCGATCGCACTGATGACTAGCCCTGCAACGATTAGTAATAGAAATATACCCATCGCTTGAAAGAATAATTTGAGATTGATGCGAATCCCGAATTGAAACAGTGCAACCCCGATCGCTACTGCCCCAACTAAACCTGCGATCGCGCCCAAAATTGGCGCAAGTCCGCCTTGCAGCTTAGCGGAGATAAAAATCACCACCTCAAAACCTTCGCGCAAAACTGCGATCAAAATCAGCGTAAAAACCGCCCATCCTGCATTCTTTTCATTCGCGATCGCCTTGCCAATTCGTCCCTCAATTTCACCCTTCAGCGCCTTAGCATTTTCGGTCATCCATACCAACATCCAACTCAACATGGCGATCGCGGTGATTCCCAAAATGCCTTGCCACAATTGCCCATAAAAAGCGGCTTGGTCTGGGTCAGTACTTTCGACCTGCTTTAAAAACCAATTCAGTAATATCCCCACTACAAAGCTAGCTAATACTCCTGTACCAATGCCGCCAAACACCCAAGGGTTAAGCGAACTGCGATCGGCTTTTTTGAGATATGCCATCACGATACCCACCACAAGGGCAGCTTCGACTCCTTCGCGCAAGGTAATCGCAAAAATCGGTAAGGCGGCACTGAAATCCATATAAGTTTCCTTTAGTTTGTTAGTAGCTCTCTCTCATCCTTTATCAAAGGTAACCTATATACATTGTGATCGGTCTTAACAAAAACTAGCCAAATAGCGATCGCCTATCTATCCCCACAACCAGCGCTCGACCAAAAAAATCCATCAAGCCTATCCATTTCCTATAAACTGCGATCGCCCCTATAAAAAAACGTAAGAATAGGGATAAGAGAGATGGAAGAAGGATGGTGTTTCATCGACTTGGGGTTGGTCTTAATCCGCATTGCTAGTTCTTCCACTTTAGCTTCTAAGCCTCGCCACCTCCTCCACACTCAAACCCGAAGCCCGACTAATCGCCAGATCATCCAAAACATCCAACAACTGCCGAGCCATTGCCAATTTGCCCTCAAGCAGACCTTCAGCCTTGCCCTCAGCCTTGCCCTCAGCCTTGCCCTCAGCCTTGCCCTCAGCCTTGCCCTCAGCCTTGCCCTCAAGCAGACCTTCAGCCTTGCCCTCAGCCTTGCCCTCAGCAAGTCCTTGAGCTTTGCCCTCAGCAAGTCCTTGATTGATGGCTTTTTTAATCACATTGCGTTGATCATGGATAAACATCTCCTGCATCTCCATATCTTCAATTTGCTCAGGTGTGAGATTGATCTCATTAGCGATCGCAAATGCTTGACTAATCTCAGGCACAAGATTCATACTGTCAGGCACAATAGCCAACTGTCGTGCACATTTCAAGAAATACAACCACTTGTCCGCCAAGGTTTCTAAATTCTTAACATCCTTCTCAAACTTCGGCAACTCCACAAATACCAACTCAATGTCATAGATTGGATAATCAATCAAAAAATCTTTTTCCTTGAGAATAAACCGCGAAATTAGTTGATTGATTTCTGGAAACATCACAAAATCTGTAATTGTCAGCGCAATTACAGGATTTAATAAACTATAGTCTTGACCAACTCTCAATTGATTAGAATATGCCTTCGCCGCATTATACAAAATCCGCTTCTCAAAACCCTCAATATTCAACACCTGCATCTCGATAATTACAGTTGTCTCATTATCTAGTGTGGCTTTTACATCTAGATAAGTCTGCTTAACACCGCGTATTTTTGGTGCTAGATAAGGATTAAGGATCTCCAAATCTTGGATTACAGGTTTCCCATCATAGAGAATGGCATTGAGAAAGCTGATTAGAATATCATGACTCTGCTCAGAGCCAAAGATTTTCTTAAACGCATAGTCAGTTTTCGGATTAATAAATCGCATAGTTTAATTGGGCAACGCTACATCACATTATTCTAGATTTATCTAAGGCTAAATTTTCCGATGTGGTATGTCGCTTAGTTGCTTGCTAAGAAAAAACATACAGTAAGACATCAATACATTCTTCAACTGTAATTTCCTCTAAGGAATGAAACTTAATTAACTTGTGAAATTAAAACCAAAATTTGTTGGGGTGGGCTTCGCCCGCCCCAACAAATTTTGGTTTTAATTAATTTTCATTCCTAAGTAGGTTGTTGAAATTAAATGTAGGATGGGTTAGCGATAGCGTAACCCATCATCTTTGCAGATATGATTTTACATCACCAATGATAAAGCTTCTCACCAAACTGGGCTTTGTAACTTTAAGAAGTGACGTTTAGAGTTAGACGAATATTGCCTTTTGCTGTCGATGACAAGACAACATTTTGTAGCGATCGCTTGATCAAGTCTACAAGATTTTTATCTGTCACTGTTGAAACCACATCATCCAGTACAAACCTTGTCAATCTGCCATTTTGAATGGGAATCTCTAAGACCACAGTTCCATTGAATCCAGCAGGAACATTAATTGTCTGCAATTGTTGAGCGATCGCCTGTTGCACAATGCTAATATCAACACCAGCAATGCCTGAGATACTCACGATTTGGACTTTTGATACAGTAGATTGTTGGCTTACCTTTGATGGTTCAGCAGGAGAATTAATACTATCAACTTTAGGACTGAGCCTACTGTTAAGCTGATCCCCTCCAGTTAACGTAGATCCTCCTTGTAATCTGACTCGCGAATTATATTGCAGAGGAGGCATAGTCGTGGGGCTTGGTGCAGCAGGCTTGAGACTTCGACTATCGGCGATCTCGCCTGAGGTCACACCAAAATTTACGCCCTGAGGCATTTCTACAGGAACATTTACTGTAACCTTGCCGCCGTCAGGATTGACGCGCACTTCTTCGCTCACGGCAACAAAAGCAGTGTATTGAGAGAGCAAGCGGTAGTTGAGAGCAGTTTGAGTTACTGCATCAACAATTGATTTGACTTCGCCGCTAAACATCTGATTCATTAAATCTTTAATGCGAGCGCGTCCCCATAGTTGGGCAATACCGAGATTACTATTCCCCTTTTCAAAATTCACTTCAAGAGTTTGCTCGTAGCGTTCACCACCTGCGGCGATACCTGTGATTTTGAGCTTGCCATTAATGCGATCGCCTTTTTTGCCAAACAATACTAGAGGCTGCTCCGCAAATAGGTCAGGAGCATTGCTTGGATAGATTTCAGGAGCCGCACCATCACCTTCCCATTTCACTTGAATATTTGTGAGGACTGGATTATTGATTTGACGGAAGAATTTTTCGGCAACTTCTTGGGTTGGTTCATCTTGACGCACTACTCGCGATGTACCTCGTCCCATTTCGGCAACACGCTCTAACAGATAGCGATTAACAGAACTACCAACACCGAAGCTATAAAGTCGGTTACCTGCTTGAGATTTTTCTGAACGGCGGCAATTACTTCATTGTCGTTGCCAATATAACCATCGGTAATTAGTACCACGCTGCGAATCCGTCCATTAGATGAGGTCGGAAAATTGGTTACAGCATTGATTCCATTCATTAATTCTGTCCCGCCATTAGCATCAACTTGATCGATATAGTTCATCGCCTTTTGACGATTTGCCGCAGTATTTTGTAAAGGATAACGAGAAAGCTGGCGAGTAGTGCTAGAAAAATCAATAATTGTAAATGTGTCGTTTGGATTCAATCCATTAATAAAGCGGCGCATCAGTTCCCGTGATTTGATAATCGGATCGCCTGATTGAGAACCTGAGGTGTCCATCAAAAACACAACGTCCTTGGGCACAATTTGATCCGCACGATAGGCGATCGCAGGAATCAGATAAGTTGCAAAGTGTGAGCCTTGGTCGTTTGTGGTTGTGAGAATCGTGGGCTGAGTGCGATCACTACTGATTTTGTAACGCACAATCAAGTCTTTGTTAGGAATGTTATCGCCAGCCGCTAATTTTAGTTGCATGGTTTCGCCATTATTCTGGACATCAATGCGATGGGAAGTGGAGTAAAGATTGCGAATGGGAACACCTGCATCAATTTGCAAGCTCACCTTAATATCATTGCCCGATCGAGTTTCAGGTTTGAGTACGGGCGGATTAATTCGCGAGGCATCAGGGACTTGAGTAGTATTTCCCTTGGGATCGATCGCTGTTCCTGGAATATAGCGAGGCCCCACGACCATTGGGAATACAAATTCATAATCGCCTTGCTCGAATTTTAGGCTTTCGGTGTAGCGAATCGTCACCTTGATTTGTTCACCTGGTTTGATATTTGCTAGAGATTGTGTGAAGATATTATCCCGTTCTTGTTCTAGCAACCCCGCTGTGCGTCCCTCTTTGCGGGCGCGGTCATAGATTTCTTTGGCTTCTTCACGTTTTTTGATATCCCCTTTAATCACGCGATCGCCGATCTTAATTTCCATGTCATCGACAGCCGCTTGGTCTGGCAAGGGGAATACATATATGGCTTCTAAGGCTTTGTCATAAGGATTCTGAAAAGTTTGGGTGACTTCTACCCTTGAAATGTTGCCAGATATTTTCCCTTTGACATCAGTATTGGTTAGGGTAAAAGCTTGTTGCTTGCGATCTGCGGTTTGGACATACAACCCACCAACAGGACGATCTTTGTTTGTTTCGGCGCGAGGAGTGCGATCGCTAACTGGTTCGAGAATTCCTGTTCTAAGCATCGTGCTAGGGTTTTGTGGAGTTTTAGCGATCGGGCTAGACTGGGCTAAGGTGCGATGAGCGATCGCACCTGCAAGGATGATCGCAACAGGTAATGCAATATAGATAGGCTTAATTGATTTCATAGTAATTTCGCTCCTCAGCGCTTGCATTCTTGTGTTAGGCAGTTTTGCAAGCTGTTAGTGTTTCTTGATCTTGAGTTTCTCACTCTTAGTAAGGATTAGTTTCTCAGTTGCAGTTTTTGTAACGAGAAATTATGAAACCAACGTTTGGGTTTTCAGAACCGCAGACGCTGAAAACCCAAAACTAATGTTTCTGCATATAAAAAAGCGCTTGATGCCTAGCATCAAGCGCTTTTTTGTTCTTACGGAGAGGGGGAGATTCGAACTCCCGTTAGGTGTGACCCCAAATCTGATTTCGAGTCAGACGCATTCAACCACTCTGCCACCTCTCCAAATATTTTTTGCAGTGTCTTTTGGTAAGCAAAGCGAATGTAATAATATCACAGTAAATATGCTTTTAAGTAGCTAGGCATAAGAAAATTTAAAAAGCGCAGGCTAAGATCCCCGACTTTTTTTAAGTTTGCAAATTACCTTTGTTTGCCTAGAAAAAGTCGGGGATCTGGACATTGAAAGGTTTCTTAATGAGATCACCTACTTTTAATGGAGAATTACTTAAAAGTTCAGTATAATATTTTCATTCTTCACATTCCAGCAGATTTTTCGACCACTATAGGGAAAGAATATCCATGCGAAATGTTACTCTCCATGCTTTTAATTGGCGATACACAGAAATTATTGACAACCTTGATTCTATAAGAGATGCGGGGTATGGAGCGGTGCTAATCCCCCCTCCGCTTTACTCAGATCCTAATGGCGATCAGTGGTGGCAGAGGTATCAACCCAAAGATTATCGTGTATTGCTGTCCTACTTAGGAGGAAAGAAGGAGCTGGAGAAGTTGATTAAGGCTTGCCATGAAGGCACTCCCAAATTACAGGTTTATGCCGATCTTGTGGTTAACCACATGGCAAACGAAGCTCGTAAAGATCATTTCGATTTTCCAGGTGCAGCCGAACTTGAGCGTTACCAAAAACAGCCTGCCTTATTTGAGGAGAACCGACTATATGGTGACCTGAGTGAAGGATTATTTTCTGTTTTCGACTTTAACAATGCTGGTGAGATTGATATCGATGAGTGGTCAAATCGGGATGCCGTAATCTATCAGAACTTATCGGGTTTGCCTGATCTCAAAAATTCTGACTGGGTGTTGCAGCAGCAGACCGCTATGGTAGAAGCAATGATAGAGATGGGCTTCGATGGTTTTCGGATAGATGCCATTAAACATATCACCGAGCGAATGATTGATAACTTCGCTGATAATCCTAAATTTCGAGATCGATTTTGGTTTGGTGAAGTTTTAACAGGTAGTGATCGCGATGAGAGGATATTCCTTGATCCGTTCCTAAGGGAAACTTGGATTTCAGGCTATGATTTTCCACTATTTCAAACTATGCGTGAAGCATTTGGAATGCGTGGTTCTTTGAGGTCATTGGCTCGTCCTGAAAAACAAAATAACGCTTTGCCTTGGAATCGATCCGTAACCTTTGTAATCAACCACGATATTCCTCACAATGATGGATTTCGCTTTTGGTTATTTGATCCACAAGATGAACATTTGGCTCATGCTTACATCTTGGGACGCGATGGAGGAGTTCCGCTCATTTATTCTGACCATAATGAATCTCGCCATTCGCAAGACCGCGATCGCTGGTTAGATGTGTACAAGCGAGCCGATATGGTGGCGATGATCCATTTTCATAACGCTGTTCATGGTCAGCCGATGGTTATCCTTTATGAAAGTGACTTATTGCTAGTATTCCGCCGAGGCGCAAATGGAATTGTGGCTATAAACAAAAGTGGCTCAAACCAATGGGCAAATTTCAGCACTTGGGGACTAAAAAACCCTGCTAAATATCGAGATCTCATCCATCACTATGAGATGAACCTTTCTGGAAATACGCTGTCCCTATTTGTCCCACCCAGAACAGCCCAAATGTGGTTAGCCGAATAAGATCATTTCTCGTAAGGAATCTCCCATCGTTTAGGCATAAGTCGGGCTTTACCCCCTTTAATTCCCCCTTGCCAAGGGGGAAAACTAGAAATCTTGTTACCTCCACTTTGCAAGGGGAGGGTTAGGGTGGGGTAAATTTTAAATGAGAAATAACCTGAGATCCTGCAATACGCAAAAATTGAGTGGCTACGCGAAGCGCCGCCACTCAATTTTTTAGCGAAAGCCTTTGCCCTGTGAAGATTCTGTCCATAACATTAGCTCTCCGTCGGCATTTGCCGCCGCTAATTTTTTGCCCTGTGGTTGCCATTGCATCGCCGTAATCTCGCCCATTGGCGTTTCTAGCGCTTGCACCCAATCCTTAGCATCTTTCCAAATCGCGATTCTGCCATTCTCATCAGCGGAGGCAATTACTTCAGATTTAGGTTTGAAAGCAACAAAGCCGACAATACTGTTATGTCCTTTGATTACTTCACCTTCCCAGCCGACATTCAGATCAGCATGTTTTTCCCATACAACCACATCGGAACCACTAGAGGAAGCCAATAGCGGCGAAGTTTTGCTAGCTGACCAATCAAAGCAGCGAATCTTGCCAGGAAAGCCCTGCATCCGCCAAGGTGAAGCATCAAAGTCAGTGCCGAGCCATTGCATAACCACCACCAAATTATCGAGGGTACTTGCCACTAAATATTCACCTACCCGATCCCAAACCAGTTTTGAAGTAGCAGTCGGCATCTCAAACCGAATCGGATCTTCATACCAATCCTTAGCTGTCCAAACTTTAATACCGCCATCACCTCCCACCGTGAGTAATTCGCCGTTGGGATGCCATGCGATCGCTAATACTGTTGATTGCTCAAAATGCAGAGTTGTCACAATATCGAGAGTCTCTGCGCTCCAGATTTGGACATACTTACCGAAGCTAAACGCAAACTCAGGACGAGTGGGATGCCAAATCAGATGCTCAATCCATTTTGTACCAAGATCGAGGGTTTCCGCGATCACAGTTTGATCGCCATCTAATTTCCAGACTCGTACTTTACCATCTTGCCCCCCAGCCGCCAGCCATCGCCCGTCTGCCGAAAATCCCAGACAATCCACTGAAATTTCTGTTGGTGCTTGTAATTCAATCAGCTTTTGGGTCAAATCGTTACCTGCCTTTGCATCCTCAAACAGCACTGTCTCACCCGATGCAGTGGCAGCAGCGAGATATTTGCTATTGGGTGACCATGCGATCGCAGTGACATATTCACTGAGTGTAATTTGTGATTGAGGTTTGGGATTTAAAATAAGCGTGGTCTTAGGCTTGGGCATAGTAATTATTTGGCTGTCTCCATTTGTTGGCTATCAATTGGATCTTAACGCAGTACAAAGCGCCGTAAAACCAAAAAGAGAGTGGCGGCGCAAAGCGCCGCCACTCTCTTTTTAGTCTATAGCTATAATCACTGCGTGTTAGCATATTTTCATAGGTATTTTCTATTTTCGTTCAGGCTAATCCAGCCTTGTTTTCGACCCACAGGACTTATGTAAATCAACCAAGAACTCAAGTTCTTGGTTAAAAGCTCAAGTCCACTAAAGTGGACTACAGAATACTGTTAATTAACTCGTTTCAACGGGTTTGAGCTTTTAGCACGCACTTGAGTGCAGGGATACTGCGTAAGTCCTATCCAACTTAATTTCAGACAATCAAGCACAGAAGCTTAGCAAAATGACAAACTTGTTTCCCATCCTCGCCGCATCCGATCCTCTTGTCGCAGGCTTTATCGGTAAAGAAATCGAGAGACAGCGCAATAATATCGAACTGATTGCCAGTGAAAATTTTACGTCCCTCGCAGTTATGGCGGCGCAGGGATCAGTACTGACTAACAAATATGCCGAAGGGCTGCCATCCAAACGTTATTACGGCGGTTGTGAGTTTGTAGACGAGATCGAGTCGATCGCAATCGATCGCATCAAAGAATTATTTGGCGCAGCCCATGCAAATGTCCAGCCTCACTCTGGCGCACAGGCAAACTTTGCCGTATTCCTGACCCTGCTCAAACCAGGTGACACTTTCATGGGTATGGACTTGTCCCACGGTGGACATTTGACTCATGGTTCACCTGTAAATGTTTCGGGAATGTGGTTTAACAAAGTCCATTACGGTTTAAATCAAGAAACCGAACAGCTAGATTTTGATTTGATTCGTGATTTGGCTTTGAAACATAAACCAAAATTAATCATTTGCGGCTATTCCGCATATCCCAGAATTATCGATTTCGTTAAATTCCGTGCGATCGCAGATGAAGTTGGCGCATACCTAATGGCAGACATCGCTCACATCGCAGGTTTAGTCGCGTCAGGACATCATCCCAATCCAATTCCCTATTGTGACGTGGTTACGACTACTACCCACAAAACCCTACGTGGTCCCCGTGGCGGCTTGATCATGACTCGCGATGCGGCTCTTGGCAAGAAATTCGATAAATCTGTCTTCCCTGGATCACAGGGTGGACCACTTGAGCATGTAATTGCAGCAAAGGCTGTTGCCTTCGGTGAAGCATTACGTCCTGAGTTCAAGACTTATTGCGGACAGGTGATTGCGAACTCTCAAGCTCTTGCTGCTCAATTGCAAGAACGTGGATTCAAACTGGTTTCCAATGGAACTGATAACCACTTGTTGTTGGTCGATTTGCGTTGTATTAGTATGACTGGTAAGGTCGCAGACTTGTTAGTAAGCGGCATCAATATCACCGCCAATAAAAACACCGTTCCATTCGATCCTGAATCACCTTTTGTCACTAGTGGTTTACGCCTCGGTTCTCCTGCGATGACCTCTCGCGGTTTGAAAGAATCTGACTTCCGCGAAATCGGCAATATTATCGCCGATCGCCTTTTAAGTCCTGAGAGCGATGCTGTCCAAGCTGATTGTCTCACAAGAGTTCAAGCTCTATGTGATCGCTTCCCTCTTTATCCTGAACTTGAGTATCCAGAGATCAGCATGAAGGAACCTGCTCTGGCAGTCTAAGTAAAATCCAATTCAAAAAGGGGAAGAGTCATGACATGACTCTTCCCTCTTTTAATGAGTTTATTGCTTTAATTTTGGAATTAGAAGAGAAACTCAGATGTGCTTTTCAGCCGTGACAACTCCAAAAATGCCATTGGATTCCATTTGCACCTGAAAGTTCTCAAATCCAGCAACTTCTGCCCATTGGCGAATTAGCTCCCAAGAGCGCACCCGCATTACCCAAGGAAGCCCCGTATGAGCTGGCAAAGTACGAGCAATCATTTCTAGCTGAGGATGCTGCGGCTGAATCGTGAAGATCAGCGTCCCTGACGTATCGAGAATCCGATAGAGTTGCTGAAAATGATTTTTAATCAGCGCATCATTTGGCAAAATCTCATGTAGTCCTGAAACAATTACCAAGTTTGGTCTTGGCATTACCCGATCTAGATCTTCGTCATTGAACGCATCTGCCTGTTCGATCTGAGCAGTAACTCCGAATTGAGTCGCTAACTGGCGAGCCTTAGTGACATTCTCTAATTTGTAATCACGCAGGGTTGCCGCGATCGCATTATTTCCCAATTCTTGTTCAAATTCTTGCAAAACTTCTAGATCGTAGCGACCACCACCGCAAGCAACATCCAACAAATGACAGGGAATATTTTGCCGTTGATAGGACTGCAATACTC
>Ga0315907_10005690_pt1 | contig 13433 bp, 17 predicted proteins | sample LakEriMetagenome_3_FD_203525 | JGI IMG/M metagenome (GOLD analysis project Ga0315907, IMG submission 203525) | Freshwater fungal communities from buoy surface, Lake Erie, Ohio, United States - Buoy 12 MA123 | ecosystem: Environmental > Aquatic > Freshwater > Lake > Lake biofilm | place: USA...
TCTAAATACGCAGTTAAAAGTTCTAATATGTGGTTTTAATTGATTATTCTAAATCTATTTTTTCTAAAAGGTTATTCGTTGTTGATGTTAAGAGTAAAAAAGTTATATTAACCTCTACGGTCAGCCATACATTTAATAGCGGTTTGCAATTCGCAACCAAATTCAGTAACAAAGAAGGAAGTTTAATGTCTTGCAAGGGTGCTTTTGAAACTAAATCTACATATTATGGGCAATTTGATTATTCTTTAATTTTAAAAGGACTCGACATAGGTATAAACTCAAATGCCGAACAGCGTAAAATAATTTTTCATTCCTCCAAAAAAATGAAAACCAAATGGTCTTGGGGTTGTTTTGCCACCCCAGAAGAAACCAATAAAAAATTAATTAACTTAATTAAAAATGGATGTTTGGTTTATGTTTATAAATGAAGGTTATTAATCTAATTCAAATTCAAATCCCAAATTTTTAAAATAACCCTTTAGGAATTCGTTTAGTTTTTCAAACAATTCTTGTTCGTAAAGCTCCTCTTTTAGCTCACCTCCAAGCATTTTTTCAAAATAATTATTAATTATCTTATTATATATTTTTCGTGCTTCCATTCCATTTGAAAAATAAGTGTTGATTACTTTTGTTAAAAAGGTAATGTTTTTCTCTAAATCGGCTGAAATTAAAAAACAAATAACGTATGATTCACCAAAAATATCTTCGTCACGGACTTTATTTTCATAAAAAAATTGATTTAAAGAGGTGTTGTAATAATAAGGATCTTCATCAAATAGATTCATGACTTGACTTGTAACATTTAAATATTTAATGTATTCTGGAAATACTTCATCAATATCAAATTCGTCAATCATTTCAAGGGTACAATCTTCATCAAATCCCGAAACAATTTCTTCTCTGTAAATCAGTCTTTTTAGTTGTGTTTCTGAAGTTATTTTATTCGGTATCGGAATAAAAGGAGTAACTTCACTAATAAAGGCGGAAGTTTTTATTATTTCTCCAGCAGTAATAGCACCACAACCTATTTCATGATTTTCAAATTTTAAGTTATTTATTAAAGCGATACAAGGAAGCTTTTCCGGTTCAATTATAAAAGGGATATCATTTTTCATTTTTGTAAAGAAATAGTTTTAGGAATTCTACATATTGGACTTGGTCTAAGTATTCTCTTGTTTTCTGAAATTTGAGCAATATTTTGCTTTTTTAAAATTGAAAAAAATAGCAATGTGGCATGGTATATTTCTAGTCTTTTATTTAAAAAGTCATTAGAGTTTATTGAAAATTCCACCTGTACTGCATTATTTATTTTCATGAAATTTAAATTAGAATTAGCATTCATCAATTGACATTTTGCAACTGCAACTGCAGTATTTATAGTATGATTTTTAAACGAAAAGGCCAAACCAATGCTTATCGTAGCTTTGGAAGGAATATGTGTCACACTCCAAAACACACATTCCTTTGTTTCTTTGCTTTTTATAGCATTCACATATTCTAATTTTTCGATTCCTAATTCATTATAATTTTCAAATTCTTTATTGGTGTGTCTTTTTGCAATGAAAGTAATTTCATTGAATATTTTTTCAGCTAAGTTGTTATCCATAGATTTCTATTTTATTTCAATAATTTCACAATAATCTCTAAATCTTCCCAGAAGGAATGCTAATTCTTCATCAAGATTATTAATTGAATCTCCAGGTTCAATTATTTTTGAAAGCTTTAATTCTAATTCGATTATGATTTCATTTGCTTCTAAATCTACATTGATAATTTTTTGAGTAGCATGTAAATTTAACTTAGAAACATAATTTGCTGCCCAATCTCTAAATTTAATTTTTATTTTTCTTATTGGAACTTCTACATCATGGACCCATACTCCAAGTATGTTTTTAAATTTCTCATTAATAGAAGTTATTATTTTGTCTTTTGGGTCAAAGTAAATTATTTCTTCATTTTCATCGCAAAGAGCATCAATTTTGTTAAAAATTTGATCTATTTTAAAGTTTTTTAATTCCTTTTTTTCTAAATCAAAACCAATTAAATAATATAAATTATCATGGATTCTTATTTGAATAGGAGTGACTTTTTTTATTTTTTTAATTTCTGAATTTGTATTTAATTTATGAACAGTTATGTAATTAAACTCAACGCATTCATTCTTTTTTATATGTTTTAATAATTGAATTGCTTTTTTGATTGTTTTATCTTCTTCTATTAATTTTGGTTTGGTTGTAAAAAATGTGTTTTTGTTGTTTGGAGTAACTTCAAATAAATCATCAATTCTTTTTATTATTTTTTGTACAGCAGGTAAATTTTCATATTGTTTTAATATTCCAGTAATAAATGGAATTGTTAAGCGTTCTTCTTCTGTTATTTCATCAAATTCTGGTTCTTCATGATTTACATCAAAATAATATTTGTTTTCTGATTTTTTATAAGTAATAAAGAAATAATAATCTCCTATTGGTTTTATATCATTACTAAACATAAAATCACCTTCACGAATTGATCTAATATCATTTTCAATAGTTCTTGTACCAAAACTAATTTCATTGTTAGAATATGTTTTAATTTTTTTATTTACATAATCTCTAATTTCTTCTATAGATGCACCATGTCTAATCTTTTGACAAATTAGTTCAATTCGAACTTGTTTTATATTTAATAATTTTTCCATACTGCAAATATAAAAAATATAACCACATTTTAATGTGGACATCTTATTTATTTTTGTCGAATATTAATCTCAAAATCCAATCTTATGATCCTAATTCCTTCTCAAAATGAAACGTTACTTTTCACACCAATTCGTAAACGTATCAAATCGAACCCAAACCCAAATAATAAAACAGGCTACAATTATTCCATGCAAATTGACACTAAATTAACAAAATCTAACCTTTTAACACTTATCAACAAAATTCCAAACCAGCCTGGCTACTTAATTTTATTTGTCTCAAAAGACAATATCACTTTTATACCAATCAAAAAAATTCAATCAAATTATAATTTGCGCCAACTATTTTTTCAAAATTCAAGCATCCTATCGATCTACAATTATTTAATAAACACAATTACACTTAATAACTACAAATCAATAAAAATTCAACATTATAAATCTAAATAAATACCTATGAAACTAAAAATAATTATTGCCGGGTCAAGAAACTTTAACAATGAAAAATTATTATTTCAAAAGTGTGGTTCAATTATTTCTAAAAATCCCGTCACTGAAATAATTAGCGGCAACTCTAAAGGCGCTGATCTATTAGGTGAAAAATTCGCTATTGCAAATAGTTTATCGGTTACAAAATTCATTCCTAATTGGCAATTATATGGTAAAGGTGCTGGTGAAAAAAGAAATATTGAAATGGCAAAACATGCAAATGGCCTTATTGCCTTTTGGGATGGTAAAAGCAAAGGCACCAAAAACATGATTGAAATTGCCAAAAAGTACAATTTAAGGTTATGGTTAATCCATACTGATTTATAATTTTTTTAATTTAATATATACAAATTATGAAAAATCTAATAATAATTCTCGTTGCATTAATGATGTCATCCAATTGTGTTGCACAATTTTCTTATTATAAAATCCAGTTTCAAAACTCTTTATTCTCTATTCAAAAACTTAGTGATGATTCTCAAGATGGGTATGTTGTTTCCTTGCCTGAAAATGAAATTAGTGAGTTCTTATTATATGGAAAAAGAGAGCCAATAAAAAAAGTCCCTTTTGAATCAGTTATTGATGTCAACGGTCAATTAGTTCAAAAATATGAGTTGCTTTCAGAAGAGGCATTGTATTATAAATCATATGAAATTAATAAAAATAATGATGCATTTGATGGTAGTGTATATTATTACAATTACCCAATTTCAATATCGGGTATTTTACCTACTAATAATTTTGTTTTAAAAGATGGAATCTACATTTTAGAATTTTATTCTAACAATAATTTTATCGAAAGTAATTTCATTAAAGTTGAACAAAACATACTAATTAAACTCTAATATCTATGGAAAAATTAATTGATAATTCATTGTTAAAAAGTGTAAGTGAAATTTATGAATATAAGGATAAATTTATATTTCAAAATCCTGAAATTGAACAAAAACTTGAATCGGATTTAAATTCTGTAGCTGATTTTTTTGCAATTAAAAACAAAGTAGCTGCTGTATTTTCAATAATTATATGTGATCAATTAAGTGGTGAATCCTATTCAGTAACCAGGATAATGAAAAGTTTAGGATTTAAACCACTTGAGTTTATGGAAACTTTAGAGGTAATGAAACAATGGAAATCAAAAGGCTTTCTTAGGTCAACTATGCGAAGAAGTTCGCGCCCCACAAATGAATATGTTTTTACTAAAGAGGTAATTGACGCGGTAATCTATAATGATATTTTAAAACTTAATGTTGAAATTCCAGAAAATCAAAACGAAGCTTTTTTAAATATTAGATCTTATATAAATAATGTGCTAGTTACTGTTGAGAAAGATTATGTTGTGGATGTCTTAATAAACTATGTTTATAATTTCAAACAGTATGAATTGATTAAAGAAATTTTTGACAATGAAGATCTTATCGAACTTGAAAAAGTAATTTTATTTTACATTATTGCTTATTATCAGTATGGTGTTCAAGAGTTTGACTTAGACTTAATTTTAGAGTATTTTGATGATGAATCAAATTTGCATTTTAGATTCAAACAACGAATTTCAACAGAAAAATCTAAATTATTTACTGATGGTTATTTAGATTTTGAAGTACCTGGATTTATTGATTTTTCAATTGTTTTGCCAGGAGAGAAATTAAAAAAACATATAAATTATGATGTTAACAAATCAGAAAAAACTACTTTTTCTACGAAATATTCTACCTTGATTGCGCCAGAAACTTTAGAAATAACTAATTTATATTTCAATTCAGATACACAAAAATCAATTGATGAGATTTTGTTATTAACCTCCAATTCTTTTAGTGAAGTAATGCGAAGATTTGAAGATAATGCAATTAATCCTGGTTTATCGATGCTATATTATGGTATGCCAGGAACTGGAAAAACCGAACTTGTTAAACAAATTGCCAAATTAAATAACAGAATACTATTACTGGTTGATGTAGCCTCAATTAAATCAAAATGGGTAGGAGAGAGTGAAAAAAACATAAAAAGGGTCTTTAATGAATATAGGCAAGCTATGAAGTTTTATGATGAAACACCAATATTGTTTTTTAACGAGTGTGATGCATTAATTAGTAAACGCAATGATGTCCAATCCTCTGTGGATCAAATGAATAATACAATGCAAAATATTTTATTGCAAGAACTTGAAGATTTTAAGGGAATTTTCATCGCAACAACAAACTTAATTCAAAATATTGACAAAGCTTTTGATAGACGTATTTTATACAAACTCTATTTGGATGAGCCAGAAAATGAAACCAGATTTAAAATTTTGAAAAGCCATTTTCCGCATTATAGTGATACGCTTTTATTGGAAATCAGTACTAAGAATAATTTAACTGGAGGTCAGATTCAGAATTTAAAAAGGAAATTTTTAGTAGAACAAATACTTTTTAAAAACGTAGAATCTACTGAAGAAAATTTCAGAAACTATGTAGATAATGAATTAAACTTTCGTAAAAATAAAAAAAGATCAATTGGTTTTTCTTAATTCAATTCTAATATCGCAAAATCAACATTTAAATTAATTCAATTAATAAATAATTATGGAACCTATATCATTCTTAAATAGTTTAAAACAATTTGATTATAAATTGAAATTCAAATTGTTTATTAAATTAACAGCAATCATTTTGGCTTTAAATTTGACTTACATATTATTTTTCGCAATTTTTTCAAGCGACATTGCAACAACTTTATTTATATACAATCCGTTGTTTAGCCCTTTCATTCATTCAGGGTTAGAACATTTATTATACAATTTACTTTTTTTAGTATTGGTAATATTACCAGATTACAACAGCAAGTTAGGATTAAATAATTTAGTTAAATTATCACTATTAATTTCATTTATCTTATTTCCATTGGTATTAATAAACATTACAACTCCAATGATTGGAATATCTGGATTGTGTTATTTATTGTTGTCACGAGTTTTGTTGACAAGAAAAGCGTTCCCGAAGTTAAATATTGGCGTTTTACTTTTTTTCTCTTTTTATGAGTTTACTTCGTTGGGCAATAGTGATTCTATTTCTCATTTGTGTCATTGTTTAGGAATAACAATTGGTGTAGTTTCAGTTGCAATAAATAAAAAATGGATTTTTAAACAACATCAAACTCCAAAATTCATTAGTAATATCAATAATTAATCATGAAAAAAATAATTGCAACATTGGTCTTAGTATTCGTACTAAATTCAAATATTCACGCTCAGAATAAAGAAGAAATTAGAATAAAAGAAATGATTACTTGTGATCTTTCATATAAATATAATCTAGAAGAAGACGCATCCTATAAAGACAAAACTATTCAAAGAGTACTGCTCTATTTTGAGGGCAAACCAACGCCATTGGATGGAATTCAAAGCCAACATATTTTTGAGCTTCCTATAATGGGAATTGATTACAATGAGGGAGAAACCTATAATTTAAGAAATGTTTCTGACGCTTTATTAGAAGGAATTGAAGACGTTTATTCTCTTGCGGGTTCTGATGTTATATCAGCTAAGATTAACAAGTATTGCATTGAATTTGTTACTGTTAAAGAAAAAAGAGTGGCAATTGTAACCCTAATAAACACCGAAGATTTTAAAGAAAGATTAAATGAAATGAATAGACAAATTGGTTTATGTGAACCTAATAATTAAAAATGAAGCTAGATTATATTAAAAACCCCTAACGTTTGTTAGTGTTTTTTTGTAGCGAAAGGTCGATGGGCAACTTTATATTTTTGACCATATTATAATACTTCCTCACTTGAAAAAACCCTCCTTTTTTGTAGTGATGGTATGGCTTAAAGCTACTAATGATCTCTACTTCATCACTTGAGCAAATTTTCAATCTTTAAATTAAAATGCATAAAAAAAACCCTTAATACTTTGAATACTAAAGGTTTGTTTCTGTAGCGAGGACGGGAGTTGAACCCGTGACCTCAGGGTTATGAATCCTGCGCTCTAACCAACTGAGCTACCTCGCCAATTCTTGGTCTAACATCCTACTAGAATGCGGGTGCAAATATAAAACTAATTATATTCTTTGCAAATTTAATTCTGTAAAAAATAATAAAATATTTTTTTTGTATTTTCAATAATTTCTCTATATATTTCGAGTCTTAAAAATATTCAAATGAGTGTAAAAATAAAATATGAATTAGAATTTCCTATTCAGTCTTCACCCCAATTATTATATCAATACATATCCACTCCATCAGGACTTTCTGAATGGTTTGCAGACAATGTGAATTCGAGAGGTGAATATTTTACATTTATTTGGAACGATTCAGAAGAAAAAGCAAAATTAGCGTCTAAAAAATCAGGAGAACGCATTAAGTTTAAATGGCTTGATGAAGATGGAACTGAAACAGATTATTTTTTTGAATTAAAAATTATGGAAGACGAAATCACAAAAGACGTTTCAATCATGATAACCGATTTTGCTTACGAAGACGAATTAGAAGAGTCAAAATTACTTTGGGATAACCAAATTTCCGACTTAAAACATGTCTTAGGTTCTGTATAAAAATTCAGTAGAAAGAAGTATATTTGTCCCGATTTTAATCGGGATTTTTTATGGTAAATTATAATGGAACGATTCAGGAAAGCAGTGCGGTTTTAATTGAATCTAATCGCGGATTTTTAGTAGGTGATGCTGTTTTTGAAACAATTAAAGTAGTTAATAATAAGGTCTTATTTCTTGAAGATCATTATTTTAGACTAATGGCTTCCATGCGTATTTGTCGTATGGAAATTCCCATGCTTTTTACGATGGAATATTTTGAAGAGCAAATTATACGATTAGTAGCTAGTTTTCCACAAAACCATTCGTTTCGCATTCGATTTTCTGTTTACAGAGCTGGTGCAGGATTTTATGCGCCCGTTTCAAATGAGGTAGAATTTATAATTACTGCAACTCCTTTGCAACAAGATGTTTACCAAATTGAAAAGGAACAATATGAAGTAGAATTGTACAAAGATTTTTATATCCCGAAACAATTGCTTTCTACACTCAAAACAAATAATAAAATGTTGCAAATTGTGGGTACTATTTTTGCAAAAGAAAACGGATATGATAATTGCATTGTACTTAATGACGAAAAAAATGTAGTGGAAGCGTTGCAAAATAATATATTCATGAAAAGAGGTAACGAGATCATTACACCACCCATTTCTGAAGGTTGTTTGAACGGAATCATGCGAAAACAAGTGCTTGAACTTCTTATAAAAATGGAGGGTATTGTTGTTAATGAAGCAATAATTTCTCCATTTGATTTACAAAAAGCAGACGAATTGTTTCTAACCAATGTAATTTCAGGGATTCAACCGATTACTAAATACCGAAAGAAAAGTTATTCGATAGATTTTTCTATAGAAATAGTAAAGCAGTTGAATAATTCTTTAAGTCTTAGTTGAGTGCCGGATTTTCGGGTGCATTAGAAAATAAAACATATTCTCCACCTTGTTCAATAATTTTTTCTTTCCAAAATTGTGCACTAGACTTTGTTAATATTTTGTCTTTCATTAAGTTTTCGGTAACAATCCAGGCGTTTTCATCAAGTTCATCTTCTAGTTGATTCACGCTCCAACCCGTGTACCCAAGAAAAAACCGAATGTTTTCTTTCGAAATTTTATTTTCATTGATCAATTGTTTCGTAATATCAAAATCACCACCCCAATAAATACCATTTGAAATTTCAATGCTATTGGGAATGATCTCTGGAATGGTATGGATGAAATATAAATTATCTTGTTCTACCGGACCACCATTATAAATTTCAAAAGAAGCATCTATATCCATGATCAAATCATTAATAGTATAATTTAAGGGTTTGTTTAGAATAAAACCTATAGAACCTTCAGTTGCATTATGTTCTGTTAATAAAATTACAGAGCGAGTAAAAGAAGCGTCGCCTAATATTGATGGTTCAGCTATAAGTAAATGTCCTTTTTGTGGTAAAATTGACTTCATGTGCTGGAGGTTTAATGTATAAAGTTATCAAAAAAAAAGAAGCAACCAAACAAATTTATACAAACGAAAAAGTCCCGATACTATCGGGACTTTAACTTGTTATAATCAAAAAAAATTATTTTTTGTTTACTGATCCGTCTAATTCAGCACCAGCTTTAAATTTTACTACATTTTTAGCAGCAATTTTGATAGTTTTTCCTGTTTGAGGATTTCTTCCATCTCTAGCAGCTCTTTTAGATACTGACCAAGATCCGAAACCTACTAAAGAAACTCTTCCACCTTTTTTAAGAGTACCTTCAACATTGCTTAAAAATGACTCTAAAGCTAATTTAGCAGCTGCTTTTGTGATACCAGCAGAAGCTGCCATTGCATCGATTAATTCTGATTTGTTCATGATAAAGTTATTTATAATTGGTTAAACTTAATTATTTGATAGCAAATTTAGCGGTATAATTGAGCTACGCAAGCATTCAGTATATTTTTTGATTAAAATGTTAATAAAATGGGTTAAATGTTAATAACATTCAGTTTTTTTCTTGTTTTTAGGCGGTTTAAGGGCGTTTTTACAACTTAGTATGCAACTGCATTTTCAGAGAACGAAATACCATTTAATAATTCATGAGCCTGCATTTTCTTTTTCCCTGGGAATTGTAAACCAGTTACATTTAATACACCATCGGTAGTGTAAATAATAAATTCTTTTTTAGTTGTTGAAATAGTTCCTGCCTTTTTGCTGTGTGTTATTGCTTCAAAAGTTGCTTCATAAAATTTAACATTCCACTCGGTAGTACCATCCTTTATATAAGACCAAGCTGCTGGATAGGGTGACAATCCTCTAATTAAATTAAAAATAGTATTGCCGGGTTGTGTCCAATCAATTTTACAATTTTCTTTATTCAATTTATAAGCAGTTTTTTCCTCAATTGCTGAATTTTGCAATGTTGTAGTAACTTTTTCGGTTTTAATTAATTCTAAAGTTTCTATAACAGCAGCGCTACCCAGTTGCATTAAGCGATCATGCAATTCACCAGCAGATTCATTTGTGCCAATAGGTGTTTCTTTACTTAAAATAATTGCTCCAGTATCTATTTTATCATCAATAAAGAAGGTAGTAACTCCAGTTTTAGTTTCGCCATTGATTATCGCCCAATTGATTGGCGCCGCTCCTCTATATTCTGGTAATAAGGAAGCATGTAAATTAAATGTACCTAATTGAGGCATTTTCCAAACCACTTCTGGAAGCATTCTAAAGGCAACCACAACTTGTAAATTGGCATTTAATTGTCTCAATTCGTCCAAAAAATCAGTAGCTTTTAAATTGGTGGGTTGAAGTAAATGTAAGTTTTTTGCTAAAGCATATTCTTTTACAGCACTAAAACTCACTTTTTGACCACGTCCTGCTGGTTTATCAGGTGCAGTGATGACGCCTACGATTTCATAATTATTTTGATAAATAGTATCCAAAATTCCTACGGCAAAATCGGGCGTTCCCATGAATACAATTCTAAGTTTTTCCATACTGTATGTAATAATATTGATTGTATGAATTTATCGCAATTTTATTTTGTTCCAATAATAATTGAAGCGCAAAGATAGTTGCTTCACCCGAAATTTGAAGGCTATCTTCTATTTCTCTTGACGACATTGGAGCTTTTTGTACTAATTGTTCAATCAATACAATGGTTTCAATTGGATTTATTTTTTTTTTCGCCATGCAAAACGAACAAATGCCACAATCTTCAGCAACTGTTTCATCAAAATAGGCGAGAAGTAATTTGTTTTTACAAGTGTCTATATTTGTAATATACTGAAGGACACTTTTAAACTGTTCTTGTTTCAATTGATTTTGGTGTTCCAAAAATTTTGCAATTCGATTTATTGTTAAATCATCTTCTCTTGCTTCATTAAATGTCAGGGTGCTGTCGTTGTTTTTAGCATTCATTTGAATACAGCCTCTTTCGGCAAGTTGCTGAATTGCTTTTTCAACATCGGCTTCAGTACTGTTTGATTTTTTTGCAATCAATGCAGGATTTATTGCTGTTTCTATATCAAAAATTCCTGAATAGGTTCTTAAAATAGCGGTAATAATGGGTTCGTCATGCGGATTTAAACTGATGTAGCGTAGCACTTCCTTACTCGGAATAATAAATTGCATACTGATTTTTTCAGAGGATTCACTTTGAAAGGTTAGCACCCCTTGTCGGTCTAAAAATTGTAAACTAGCAAAAGTTTTTACAATTGGAAATTGATATTGCACACAAAAATGATTCATATTGAAAGAATAACTTTCGTTAAAACCATCGCCATAAGCAATTTGAAAGTAATTATTTAATTTCACATAAACCTCTCTAACAAATTTTTTATCGGGAAGCGAGTTTATGAATTGTTTTCTTGCAATTTCTATGTCGGTAGTATTGGTCAATAAAATTCCGAAAGCTTTTTCACCATTTCTACCCGCTCTTCCTACCTCTTGATAATAATTTTCAATATTTTCAGGAAGCTGAATGTGAATCACCGTTTTGACATCGGGTTTGTCAATTCCCATTCCAAATGCATTGGTGGCCACCATAATTTGAACGTTATCGTTTAGCCACAATTGCATGTTTTTTTCTTTTTCTTTGTGTGGTAAACCGCCATGGTAATAAGTACTTTTAAAACCTAAATCGTTGAGTTGTTGCGAGGTCTCGATGCATGATTTTCGGTTACGCACATAAATTATTGATGATTGCGGGTTTTTAGTAATTATTTGTTGAATTTTATAATTTTTGTCTTCGGTAGTAATGACGTGATACGCTAGGTTTTCTCGTGCAAACGATTTGGTAAAAAAAACAGGATCCGTTAATGCTAAATGTTTGCAAATATCTTCTTGAACGCGTTTAGTTGCAGTAGCAGTTAGAGCTAAAAATGGTGTTTTTGGGAACGAACTTTTTAACCCTGAAATTTTTAAATAAGCCGGTCTAAAATCATGACCCCATTGACTCACACAATGCGCTTCGTCTATGGTAATTAAGTTGATGTTAAGTTGTTTAAGTCTTTCAACAATCCAATCATGCTGAAGTCGTTCTGGAGAGAGATATAAGAATTTATAATTCCCAAATTGACAATTATCGAGTATATCGATGACTTCGTCTTGAGAAATTCCTCCTGTTAGTGCGATTGCCTTAATATTCTTATTTTGTAAATTATGCACTTGATCTTTCATAAGTGCCACTAATGGCGATATTACAAGACAAATTCCGTCTAACATTAAAGCTGGAATTTGAAAGCATACCGATTTTCCTCCACCAGTTGGTAATAAAGCAAAAGTATCTTTTCCATCGAGAACCGACTGAATTATAGCTTCTTGAGGCGCTCTAAAACGCTCGTGTTTCCAATATTTTTGAAGTAATTGTAAGGCTTCAGACATGTAAAAGGGCTTTTAGAAACACTAAAGTACGAAAAGTTTTATTTAGCAAGTTGATTTAAAATAAAATCCATCCGATTTTCTACCGTATCTTTTGGAACTTCTATAATTGAATACCCATATTTTTGATAGGTTTCCATCAAATGTTCGTGAATTAAAACAGCTTGTTCATAGTTTTCATAGCGTTCGGCATCGCTCACATAAATATCTTGCCATGGAGGTAATACAAAAACCGAGTTATATTTATGATCTTTACAAGCTTTGTCAAAAAAAGCGGGATAAGCATCGCCAATGTAGTGCATATAAGCTAAAACATCAGGAATTCCTCGGTCTAAAAATACCACAGGAGCTGCTTCTTCTAATGCAGATTTGAATTGTTTTTTTCTACCTTCTAACAATAATTCGCTAAAAAGAAGTGGTTTTTCAAGAAACAATTGTTCAATACCTTGTTCTTGTGCTTCTTTAATAACTTCGCGCGAAATTTCAGGATAGCAAGTATGTCCTTTTTCTTTGAGTGCCTCAATTAAGGTTGTTTTTCCTGAACTTGGTCCGCCAATTAAAACCACAATTTCTTTATTCATAAATTGAAATCTAAGTCGCAAAAGTAAGTTTTTTTAAAAATCTAATCAACTTTTAAATTTTATAAGTGCTAACAATATAATTCTGAACATAAAAAAGTATATTTGCTTTTTAATTACAAGAGATGATGATGGATAAGAAAACAGAAGATTTCTATATTCGATTAAAAGAGGAGTTGACCAATGCAACACTTTGGCCTTCAGAATATTTGTTTAAATTTATTTTACCTTCAGACAATCATAGCATTGCAAAAATTGAAGCTGAATTTAACGATATGGGAGCAGTGATTACCACCCAACAA
>Ga0315907_10005691_pt1 | contig 13430 bp, 9 predicted proteins | sample LakEriMetagenome_3_FD_203525 | JGI IMG/M metagenome (GOLD analysis project Ga0315907, IMG submission 203525) | Freshwater fungal communities from buoy surface, Lake Erie, Ohio, United States - Buoy 12 MA123 | ecosystem: Environmental > Aquatic > Freshwater > Lake > Lake biofilm | place: USA...
GATTGACTGGTCACCCCCAAAGCACGCGCTTTGGCTTGATCGACTTCCAAACGAATGACTTTGACCGATTCATTCCAGTTGTCATTGACGCCGCGGGTGTTGGCATTGGTGCGCAGGCTCGCTTTCACTTCGTCTGCCTTCAAACGCAGCACCGAGGGATCGGCTCCCACAACCCGAAACTGCACCGGATAAGGAACAGGTGGGCCGTTAGGCAACAATTTCACGCGCCCACGAACTTCCGGAAACTCTGAGGCCAACAAGGCAGGCAATTTGACACGCAGTGATTCTCTGACTTTCAAATCTTTGGACACCACAATCATTTGTGAAACATTGGACTGTGGAAATATTTGATCAAGAGGCAAGTAAAAACGCGGAACGCCAGAGCCCACCCAAGTGCTGACGGAGTTGACGCCTTGTTCAGACATCAATCGCTTTTCAATCCGCTTGGCCACTTCCTCGCTGGCAAAAAAACTGGCACCTTCCGGCAACCACACTTCCACCATGATTTCGGGCCGACTTGAGTCAGGGAAAAATTGCTGCTGAACTTTTCCCATGCCCACAATGCCCAATACAAACAAACCCAAAGTGATGGCAATGGTTTTCCATTTGTGGATCACACACCAAGTGACCGCACGGCGAAAGACTTGGTAAAAAGGTGTGTCAAACATTTCATGAACAACTGCTTCTTCAGATCCTGAAACATGGGGCGGCACTTTCAAAAGCAATGTCCCCAAATAGGGCACAAAGTAAACAGAGGCTACCCAACTGATGAGGAGCGCAATCACAGTAACAGCAAAAATAGCAAAGGTGTATTCACCCGTTAGGGATTTGGCCAAACCAATCGGCAAAAAACCAGCCGCAGTAATCAGGGTGCCCGTCAGCATGGGCATGGCTGTGAGCTCATAGGCAAAGGTGGCGGCACGGACTTTGTCGTAGCCCTCCTCCATTTTCCTCACCATCATTTCGACTGCAATAATGGCATCGTCAACCAACAATCCCAAGGCAATGATGAGCGAGCCCAATGAAATTTTGTGCAACCCAATGTGGAAATAATCCATGGCCAGAAATGTGACTGCCAACACCAACGGGATGGTGATGCCCACCACCAAGCCAGGCCTAATGTCCAAGGTCCATCTGCGCCATAACGGGTGGATGCCAGGACGCTTGTGCAAACCCAGTGCCAAGAAGCTAACGGCGAGCACAATGGCAACAGCCTCAACCAATGTTTTCAAAAACTCATTCACGGAAGTTGAGACGGCTTGAGGTTGATCTTGCACTTGCACCAATTTCACGCCAACTGGCAGTGACTTTTCAATGTCCGAGATACTGGCCTTGAGCGCTTTACCCAGCTCAATGATGTCGCCACCCTTGGCCATGGACACACCCAAACCAATGACTTGCTCACCGTTGTGACGGACCTTGACTTGCGGCGGATCGATGTAGTCGCGCTTGATGGATCCCAGATCACCCAATTTGATTTGTTGCCCCGACATGCCACGAATTGGCATCTTCCTGAGCGCATCTAAGTCATTGAATTGGCCATTGACACGAAGTTGAATCGCGTCGTTGGGAAGATTCAAAGTACCCGCTGACTCCACCGCATTTTGCTGCCCCAACTGCGCAATGACAGCACCCATGTCAATGCCCATCGCAGCCAATTTCTTTTGAGAAATTTCAATGAAAACTTTTTCGTCTTGCACGCCAAAAAGCTCCACCTTGGCAACGTCTTGAACGCGCAAGATTTTTTGCCGGACATCGTCCGCAAATTTCTTCACTTCTACAGGTGTAAAGCCATCCGCTTGTAAGGCATAAATGACGCCATACACATCACCAAAATCATCTACAAAGAATGGGCCCAACACGCCTGCTGGCAAAGTGCCGCGCATGTCTCCAATTTTCTTGCGTACTGTGTACCAAATATTGGCCACCTCTGAGGGCTTGGAATAGTCTTTGACCTGAAAAATGATTTGAGATTCGCCGGGCTTGGAGTAGCTGCGAATTTTATCTGCAAAGGGTACTTCTTGAAGTGTTCGCTCAAGTTTGTCGGTCACTTGCTCTGCCACCTGTTGAGCCGTAGCTCCTGGCCAATAAGCTCTGACCACCATCACGCGAAACGTGAAAGGCGGATCTTCATCTTGACCTAAATTGAAAAAAGCAAAGACACCTAAAAGCATCAATACCAGCATCAAATACCGTGTTAGCGCAGGATGATCAAGCGCCCACTTGGACAGGTTAAAACCTGATTTAGGTTCTTTGAGCATGGTTTACTTTGTCACGCGAGTTGCCAGAGCGGCGGCGTTGTAGACAGTGACCTTTTGTCCTGGCGACAACACATGAACACCCGCACTCACAACTTGTTGACCCGGCTTTAATCCTGAAGCAATGACCACATCATTGCCGTCCGCCGTTGCAACCTGAACAACCTGGGAAAGCACCGTTGAAGTCTGTGGGTCGTAAACCCACACGGTTGTTTGATTCGACTCCTGACGCAAGGCACTGGTAGGCAGCTTAATCACATCGGACTGACTCCCTGCCAGTTGAGGGGCTTGCACATTCAGTGTCATGCCCAAGGACAATGACTCTGCTTTTTCAAGCGCCAACTTGACCATGAAGGTTCGAGTGGCAGCGTCGGCACTGGCTCCGATTTCGCGCACTTGACCTTGAAATGTCTGCGTTGTGTTGCCCACCGTAACCGACATTTTTTGCCCCAACTTGAGACGCCCCACCACATGCTCAGGCACCGCAAATACGGCATCGCGAGGCCCATCTTGAGCAAACCGAAGCACTGGCTGACCCGCCGAGACCACCTGCCCTGGCTCTGCATCTACACCCGTCACCACCCCAGAGGTGGTGGCAAGCAATTTGGCATAGCCCGCCTGATTGACCAGCGATTGAGCATGAGACTGGGCTTGATCTAATGAAGATTGCGCGGCCTTTAAGCTTGCTGAGCGTCTTTCTAATTCAGCTGCACTGATGAAGTTTTGTGCCAGCAAGGCCTCGTATCGCTTGAAGTCTGAAGCAGCTAAATCTCTTTGAGCAAGCGCGCCAATGACCTGAGCTTGAGCCGCTTGGGCCGCAAGCGCATAGTCTTGAACATCCACTTCGGCCAAAACCTGACCAGCCTGAACGCGTTGGCCAGGTTCAGCTTGACGCATCAAAATTTTGCCGCCTACGCGAAAACCCAGGCGACTTTCAGTTCGAGCCCGTACCTCGGCCGCGTACTCCCCTTGTACATTCAAATCAGTTGACCCCACCGTCCATAATTTCACAGAACGAATAGGCTCTGGTGACTCTTGTTTGGGTGAACAAGCGGCAATGCCCAAAATCAAGGCAAAGAACAAAATGGGCAGAAAAGTAAGACGCATGGAATGCTGTGACATTGGAGAATCCAAATTAATGACTGACTGGTTAGTAATCTAGGGTAATCCATGATGCTTGTCAAGCGAAAATACCAAGGCCCATGCTACTGAAACAAGCAAGCCCTCAGGAAGTTCAAGCCCTTCCCATCACCCACCCTGAAAATTTTCCGGTGGCTTCTTTTCTGTGTCCGCCCCACCTTCGGCCAGCCATCGCAGCCATTTACGCGTTCGCCCGTGCGGCCGATGACATCGCAGATGAAGGCCATCTCAGCACCGAAGAGCGTTTGAAATTATTGATGACCTTTCGGCATGAATTGCAAGCAACAAAAGAGGCTTCAGGTGCACAAGCTGCTATCTTTTCACCTCTGCACCAAGTGATTGAGCAATTCACACTGCCCGTTTCTTTGCTGGATGATTTGTTAAAAGCCTTTGAACAAGATGTCAAAGCCACAGCACAAGGCGCAACCTACCCCAACATGTCAGCATTGTTAAGCTATTGCCAACTTTCCGCCAATCCTGTGGGCCGTTTGTTGTTACACCTGTATGGCGTCAAGGATGCGCAGGCCTTACTGAGAAGTGATGCCATTTGCAGCGCACTGCAGTTGATCAATTTTTGGCAAGACTTGAGTGAAGACATCCCGCGAGGCAGATTTTATTTACCCCAAGACCAAGCTCACAAAGAGACGCCTCTTTTGCTTGAAGAACTGTGTGCACATGCGCACAAGTTAATGCTTCAGGGTGCGCCCTTGGTGCATCAAGTACCCGGCCGAGCCGGTTGGGAATTGCGACTGGTGGTTCAAGGCGGCTTGCGAATTTTGGAAAAAGTCAGAGCGCTGGGACCCCAAGTTTTAACCAAACGGCCTCGCCTGCGTGCATGGGACTTTCCCCTGATGCTGTGGCGTGCCCTCTGGATGCGCCCCAGACAGTGGGAGAATCAAGCACCATGACACCTCAAGAGTACGTCCAACAAAAAGCAGCCAGTTCTGGCAGTAGCTTTTATTACGCGTTCCTTTTTCTACCGGCCAACAGACGCGCCGCCATCACATCTTTTTATGCGTTTTGCCGTGAAGTCGATGATGTGGTCGATGAAATCTCGGATCCAAGTGTGGCTCAAAATACCTTGGCTTGGTGGCAGAAAGAAGTTATCCAATCTTTTGACGGTCACGCCACTCACCCTGTCATGCTGGCCCTGATGCCGCACGTGAAAGATTACGGCATTGAAGTTCATCATTTGCTGTCGGTCATTGAGGGCTGCCAAATGGACCTGACTCAAACTCGATACCTCGACTACGCTGGTTTGAAAAAGTATTGCCACTTGGTCGCAGGTTTGGTGGGTGAAGTGGCTGCCAAAATTTTCGGTCAAACCGACCCAGCAACCACACACTACGCCCACACTCTGGGCCTAGCTTTTCAGCTCACCAATATTTTGCGAGATGTGGGAGAAGATGCCATGCGCGGCCGCATCTATTTGCCCATCGACGAATTGAAACAGTTTGATGTGAAGTCGCAAGATTTGATACAGCGCCAATACTCAGAACGTTTTACGGCATTGATGAAATTTCAGGCGGCTCGAGCCCATGCTTTGTATGAAGAAGCATTTGCATTGCTACCCGCTGCCGACAAACAAGCGCAAAAACCAGGCCTGATGATGGCCAGTATTTACCGCACCCTGTTGCGGGAAATTGAAGCAGACAATTTTCAAGTTTTGCACCAGCGCATTGCGCTGACACCCCTGCGTAAATTGTGGCTTGCATGGAAAGTGCAAGCGCTTGGACGACTTTGAGCCAGCGTTTAAAAATTGCCGTCATCGGTGCAGGTTGGGCGGGTTTGGCTGCAGCCATCACGGCTGTTCAAAAGGGTCACCACGTCACCTTGCTAGAAGCCAGTCAATTTTGGGGCGGGCGGGCACGTTCAATCCAAACTAATTCTGAAGGCTATCCGCCATTAGACAATGGTCAACATATTTTGATTGGTGCTTATCAACAGACTCTTTCCATGATGCAGACGGTGGGCATCCATTTGGAAAAGGTATTCTGGCGTCGTCCTCTTCAATTGCGCTATGCAGACGGCTCAGGACTGTCGCTTCCTAATAAGTCATTTCCCATCAATCTTTTGCAAGGCATTTGCATGAACTCTTGCTGGAGTGCGGTTGACAAGTGGCGGCTGATCAAAACTTCATGGCAATGGCAAAGTATGAATTTTGAATGCGCAGAAATACTTACAGTAGCCGATCTTTGTCAGAACTTGACGCCCACTGTTTGGCAAGATTTGATGGAGCCCTTATGCGTTTCGGCGCTTAATACCCCTGCGCATGAAGCCAGCGGCAGAGTTTTTTTACGCATTGTCAAAGATGCACTGTTTGGGCCTGCAGGCAGTTCAGATCTGTTGCTTCCTAGACTGGACTTGGGTGAGCTATTTCCTAGCAATGCCATTAAGTGGCTCGAAAAAAATGGCGCATCCTGCCAAACTGGCTATCGGATTGAAAGCATTGTCGATTTAGGCAATCAAACAAATCAGGGTCCACTTTGGCAATTAGGCAACAATCAGTTTGACCATCTGGTGATTGCAACTCCAGCTTGGGATGCGGCACATTTGCTTGAAACTTTCAATGCAGGATGGGCAGCCACAGCCAATCAACTTCGACATGAGGCCATTGCCACGGTGTATGTTCAAGGCCCCGTAGATTTCAAATTACCCCGGCCCATGCTGGCACTTAGAACCGCCCAGGGTTCGCCCGCACAGTTTGCGTTTGACCGCGGTCAAATCTACTCTGAAGCCCAAACACCAGGTTTGTTAGCCTTTGTGATCAGCGCCAACAAACAAAGCAAAGAAGATGTGACGCGTCAGGTCATGAAGCAATTGAGTGACCTGTTACCACAGCTTGCCCCAGCCACATTGCGCATCGAGGCCTTCAGCGTGATTCAAACCGTGGTGGAGAAAAGAGCGACCTTTGCCTGTACACCCCGTTTAATGCGACCCAACGCAACGCCTTGCCAAGGTATCACGGTGTGTGGCGACTATGTAGAAGGACCTTATCCTGCAACCCTAGAAGGCGCCGTCATGTCAGGCATCCAGGCGGTGCCCTGAGTTTTCAGTTTGGCCATTCCGATCAGTCTGGCCAAATATCACAAAGGTGCTTCAAACTGGTCACTGTGAATGGAGCCGGGTGCAATTCATGGGTCCACAATTTTTCTTCACGGTTCAGCCATACCGCTTGCAAGCCTGCACGCTGCGCTGCCAACACATCCAAGTGAGGATCGTCGCCAATGTGCAAGATTTCTTCGGGCAATACGGCTAAAGCTTGAGCTCCCGCATGAAACATTTTGGGGTCAGGCTTTCCCACACCCAAAATGATAGGGTTAAAAGCTGCTACAAAGTAGCCCTTCAATCCAACTTTATGGATATCCGCATTGCCATTAGAAAGTGCAACCATGGGGTATCTGGATTTGAGAAAGTCCAAGGACGACAGCGCGTCTTCAAAAAAAATAACTTTTTGTCGGGCTTCAAAAAAGACCTCAAAAGCTGGCTCGGCCAAACCAGGATCCTCCCCCGCACGCTCAAGCAGTACCCGAATGGCTTCTCGCCTTAAAGCTGACAAGTCATTGCCAAGATCAGGCCGAAGCGTGGGCATGGTCTCGCGAATTTGACGTTGATAACCCGGAATAGCGCACAAGGGCACTGTTCTTGGGGCTTTTTCGGCCAACCACAGCGCCAAGGCCTCCTCGGCGCGCTCAATCGTGGGCCAAACGGGCCACAAAGTGTCATCTAAATCGAGAGAGATGGCTTTAATTTTTGAAAAGTCGATCATGGTGGGAGAGAATAACGCATGGCATTTCAAAAAGAACCCCCCTATCAACATGGACAAGTTGCAAAGACAGCTGTCCTGTATTGCAACCTTGGTACCCCCAAAGAGCCCACAGCACCAGCGCTGCGGCAGTATCTCGCCCAGTTTCTGGGAGATTCTCGCGTGGTTGAAATTCCAAAGCCCATTTGGTGGCTTATTTTGCACGGCATTATTCTGCGGATACGGCCTGCCAAATCTGCCGCCAAATACGCCAGCATTTGGACTGCAGAAGGTTCCCCATTGCGGGTATGGACCGAAAAACAAGCTTTGGGTTTGGCTGCAAATTTAAAATCAAAAGGGCATGAAGTAGCCGTCAAGTACGCCATGACCTATGGCCAACCCAGCATCGAATCGCAATTGACCGCCTTGCGAGAAGAAGGGGTTACACGTATTTTGATGTTGACCGCCTACCCTCAATACAGCGCTACAACCACTGCGCCTGTTTTTGACGCCGTCTACCGTTGGAGTTTAAAAACGCGAAATTTGCCAGAGTTTCGTTTTGTGAATCACTACCACGACCACGCTGGTTACATCGAAGCTTTGGCAGCAGGCATTCAAAAGCATTGGGCAACACATGGCCGTGCAGAACAACTGGTCATGAGCTTTCATGGGGTGCCTGAACGGACCCTGCAACTTGGCGATCCCTACCACTGCGAATGTTACAAAACAGGTCGACTCTTGGCTGAGAAATTAGGCCTGACCAAGGGCCAATACAAAGTCACATTTCAATCTCGATTTGGCAAGGCCAAATGGTTAGAGCCCTACACCGAGCCAACGCTCATTGCAATGGCTCAAGCGGGCACCCAAAGCGTTGATGTGGTGTGTCCGGGCTTTACAGGCGACTGCCTAGAAACCTTGGAAGAAATTAGCATGGAAGGCCGCGAAGCGTTTTTACATGCGGGCGGCAAGACCTTCAACTATATACCCTGCATGAACGACGAGCCCCTATGGATCGATGCACTGGCAGCCATCAGTGAACAACACATGCAAGGCTGGCCAACCACTATACAAGCAATCCATGAGAATGCTCAGTCTGTTGCTTGTGGCAGAAATTTAGCCATGGACTTGGGTGCGAAAATCTAGCGAAGACGTTTGTCAACTCTTCGGTCAAGACAAACTCAATTTTGTAAATTCTTTTAGGGTGCGGCCCTTTGCATGGAGGCCTTCAAGCTTGCATTCAAAGTATCGAGCGCATCGGCGTAATGCGCACGAGTGGTTTTAGACAAACCGGTTTTGGCATTGGCTTTTTCCAACACACTGACCAACTGACGTGCGTTTTCGCGCATGATACTGCGCGCATCGGCAGGCCATGAACCGGCAGGTTTAACCAACACATCAGTCATGCGACGCAATTGCTCGCGCTGCAGGTTACGTCGAATCAGGCTGGTCTCTTGACCTGCTTTAGCCTCAGACCAGATAGCGTCTTGCAGGCTATCGTAAACATCAGCCAGACTCAAAGTTTCTTTGGGGTCGTTTACTTTCATGCCGACTTCAGCCAATCGCGTGGCGACCGCGCTTGAATAAACATGGTCTAGGATGCCTTTTTGGACATTGGCAACTTGACTGGCGACAGACATTTGAAAATTAGTCTCTGGGCCACTGCGCTCAAATCGATCGGGTGCTAAACGAGCAATAAACTCAGGCTTGAATTTAAAACTGTCTGTTCCAAAAAAATCTCGGTTGATTAAGCTCAGCGCTTCCCTTTGCTTCAGGGCACTTACAGGTTCAAACACAGGTTTGCCAGAGCCCGCTCTCTCACGTCGAACGTGAACTCCCCCTATGTATTTGGCGGCCAAGGGTGCAACACGCCCCAATTGACTAAAGCCGCTTCTAAAACTTCGAGTAAGACGCTCATAGCTATCACCCGTTGCCAAATTCATATTTTGCAACCTGTCCCATAATTCTCTTGAAAGTTTCATACGCTTCTTGTAATAAGCCAAAGGATCGGCCCCTAAGTCGAAGCGGTTCACCATGGGATCTAAGCCGCCCACGCCGCCAAATCCCGCATCTTCATCGGAGTCATACTGATGCTCAGGCTGAGTAGATTTGGCCAAAATTTGCGCAAGTCCTTGCTCTTCTTGTCCAGATTCAAATTGTTTATAGCCAAATTCAATGGCCCAATAGTCATAAGCACCAATCGTTGACATGACATACTCACCTTGCATTTCGCCTTTGGCAGAAATGTTGAACGGCGTGTAATCCATGACTGACGATGCCACGCCATTGATCTTGGTGAAATTAGGATCTCGGATTTGCTTCAAGTCATATACAGTAGAAGCTCTAAAATTGTGTCGCAATCCCAGAGTGTGCCCAACCTCGTGCATGATCACATCTTTCAAATACGCCTTGGCAAGTGCATCGGCCTGCGGACTGTCTAGTTCGAGGCCGCGAGCCTCTAACAAATCTAAGGCATAGTGCAATTCTTTTACCGCAGATTCGGCATGGTCACACAACTCACCATCTGATCCACGAATTCTTGCCAAATCTTCAATGACGGTGCGACGAGCACCCCGCGTAAACACATCAGACATACCAATGTCTGCATCTAAGATTTCTCCAGTGCGCGGATCGGCTTGCGATGGGCCAATGGCAAAGCCCACATCAGAGCCGGTAAACCAACGCACCGATGCATGCTTGGCATCCATATTGTTGACATCGTCGCTGGCTTGCTGCTGTTTAACCACCAAAGCATTTTTAAATCCAGCACGCTCAAAAGCTTTGTTCCACTCCAAAACACCTTGACTCACAGTGTCACGGTATTTTTCTGGAATATTTTTGTCGAGCCAGTAAACGATGGGCTCTTTAGGCTCAGACACTGTAGCTTTTGAGTCCTTCTTTTCAAGACGCCAACGCTTGACCAAATGATTTTTTGATTTCAAGTTCAAATCGGTGGTGTAGTCTGTGCGTGCAACAGTAAAGTAACCGACACGCTCGTCAGCAATTCTGATCGCCATGGGATCTGGCAAGGGCATGAAGCTGTAGTAGAAAGATACAAACAGGCTTCGTGGGTCGGGTGTTGCACTGGGGGGTGGTGGCGCTGCCACTGACGATGGCGTCATAGGCGGTGCTGACAACTTGGGCACAGAAAAATGCGCTTTGACTTCAAGGCCTGTCAATGATGGTGTATTTTTGGTCGTACTGAAGGAGGTATTGCGGGTGTCCAAACTAAAGGGCATGCGAAAAGACCCTTCCAGTCTGGTTTGATAACCTGGAATATCCGAGAACAACAGCGCATTGGCTTCCACCAAAACAGATTTGGTTTCAGGATTGGGTGCTGACACTACAGGGGCACTGCTCATCAAACTGTCGGAAAAAGACTCAGACACAAATTGCGCCTGTGGCGTGCCTTCTTTCGCGAAGAACTGTGTGTTCTTAGCGATCAACTGAACCTGATTGCCCACCTTGTGAAACTCCACCAACTTGGAGCCACCCATTTGGCTTCCATACAAACCGCGTTCACCAATTGATCGAGGCACGTTGTAAGAAAAGAAAAAAGGTTTGCCAAACTGCGATGGCAATATTTCAATCCAGATCTTCTCGTCTTTTTGGTGCAAATTGAAAAAACCAGGCGTTGACTTGGCATCTTTCAGAATGTCTTTCATGGGACGCAATGAACCAGGGGCTGCGGGCGGTGTGGCAGTAGCTGCAGGCGTAGCACTTGCTGGAGCAGGAGCAGAAGCTGGCGCGGTGGGCGGCGTTTGCGCCTGAACAACGCCAGTGGCGATGGAGGCAAGGCACAGAGCCTTTAGAACGGATATTTTGAAAAAGCTAAATTTTAAAGCCATGAAGTACCCTGAGATTCGGAATTCTTGAATATGCCTTGTCATTCTAAAGACTAGCGAACTAGGGTCAACACCAATCGTCCAATTGAAGACAGGGCAGACAATTAAAGGTGAAAACCAATTGCAATCTTTGGTGCATTCCGCAAAAAAAGTCCATGCCCACTCTGATCCTGATCAACCCTCATGCCGCAGGTGGCCGAGCTCGAGGGCTGGTGCATCCCATTCAGGCTTTCTGCAAGGCCCTACCTGCAAACAACGCACAAGCTCAAATTCTTGTCCCCGAGAGCATTGAGAAGGCGCTTCAAGTGCTTTCTGATTTGTCACACAAAACGCGCGTGATTGTGGTGGGTGGCGATGGCACGTTAAATCAAATGTTGCCAGGCCTGCTGAAAGGTGGCCATGAAGTGGGCTTGGTGCCGTATGGTAGTGGCAACGATTGCGCACGTGCCTGGGGTTTGCATCGAATGATTTGGCAAGAAGCCTTGGTACATGCGCTTCATGCGTCGTCCAGTTCAATTGACTTGGGGCGCGTTGAGTTGAGCCACAAGTCCGTGCATTACTTTCATTCCAGCTTGGCCGTTGGCTTCGATGCCTCCGTGGGCAATCGTGCTCTGGCTGGCCCCAAATTCTTAAGCGGTCTGCCAAGGTATTTATTGGCTACTCTGCGTGAGTTGGTGCATTTGAAAAACTGGGATTTGCGAATTGAAGCTGACGGTCATTTAATCCACCAAGGTTCAAGCCTGCTGGCCTCTGCGCTGAACACACCGACTTATGGCGGCGGTATGCCAGCCGTGCCTCGTGCGTCAATCACTGACGGCCAACTTAACTTGTTGGTAGGCGGAAAGTTCAACCGCTTGCAAACTTTACTGATGTTGCCTCGCTTACTGATAGGCAAACACATAGGGCATGCACGCATTCAGTGCTGTCCGTTTTCAATTGCATCCATACGCAATGCTACCCCTGTGCCAGTGGCCGCAGATGGTGAGACCTTGGGTTTTGCAACGGATCTAAAAGTTACATGCATGCCCCAAGCCCTGCAAGTTGTGAAACTTTCATTGGGGTTAGATCAACATTGATTTGTTTAGGTTCTTTGGCGGGGAGCGTTAAGCAGATAAGACTCAGATACGCAAATTCAATTGCCACCCAGTTTCACATTTCCAGTAAACAAACTGAACCCTGCCCCCAACACCACTTTCTCCAAAATATTCCTAGCAGGCGTTGCAAAGCCTCCACAAGCTTGCGACACATGTGATGAGTCTATTTGATCAAGTGCGTCAAAGCCCATGTTGAGACTCAGTAAAGGAACGATATAACTACCACCAGTTAAAAGCAACAACGAAGGCGTAGCAATCATGCGGGCAAAGCGTATGTCATCGTGCAAAGAAGCCAATTCAAAAGAACGCTGGCAAACAGGCTCTTGGAACTTTTCAAAATGAGGCCCAATGCTGTCGGCCATACTTCGCGTGTGACTGGCACAGCCTGACAACGCAAGCATCAAAAACAACATCCATAAGCGAGCACCTAGCTTAATCAATCTTGATACCTGCCTTGGTAATGATGGCACCCCACTTACGTGTTTCGCTGTCAATGAATGTTTTAAAGCTCGCAGCTGAACCACCGCCAATGATCAAGCCCTGCTTCAGCATGTTTTGCCGAAAAGAGGGCTCGGTCATGGCCGCGTTAATATCGGTATTCAAACGGATGGCGATATCTGCAGGTGTGCCGGCGGGTGCAAAAATGCCATTCCATGCCAAAGCATCAAAGCCCGTAAAACCTGCTTCTGCCACAGTTTGCAAATCTGGGCGAGTGGGCAACCTATGCGGGCTGGTGACGGCAATCAATTTAAGACGGCCCCCTTGCACCAGAGAAAGCAATGCAGGCTCAACAGCTAGCAATGCCTGCGTTTCGTTTTGTGCGACAGACATTGCAGCAGCAGGGGAGCCATTGAAGGGCACATGCGTGGCTTCAAAGCCAGCAGTGGCCTTAAGCAACTCCATCGACAAATGCGATGAACTCCCTTGCCCCACAGAGGCGTAACTCACTTTGTCACCCTGAGTTTTTGCCCAGGCAAGAAACTCACGAAAATTATTGGCAGGGTGTGCCGCAGGAACAGCCAAAACATTGGGCTGTGAGCTGGTGAGCACAATGGGCATCAAATCCTTGGCAGGGTCGTAGGGCATTTTCTTGAACATGAAGGGGCCAAAGGCGATGGGGCCGTTGAAACCGATACCAAGGGTGTAGCCGTCGGCGGGCGCTTTGGCTACCAAGTCCATGCCAATGGTGCCGCCCGCACCGGGTTTGTTTTCCACGACCCATGGCTGCCCCCAACGCTTGCTAAGGGTGTCACCCATACCTCGCACAATGACATCCAAGGAGCTGCCAGCTGGAGCAGGAACCACTACTTTAACTGGCTTTGTGGGCCAGGACTGAGCTACTGCGGGCAAT
>Ga0315907_10005696_pt1 | contig 13426 bp, 24 predicted proteins | sample LakEriMetagenome_3_FD_203525 | JGI IMG/M metagenome (GOLD analysis project Ga0315907, IMG submission 203525) | Freshwater fungal communities from buoy surface, Lake Erie, Ohio, United States - Buoy 12 MA123 | ecosystem: Environmental > Aquatic > Freshwater > Lake > Lake biofilm | place: USA...
TAGGGAAGGTAAGGACATCAAACTCCTTACTCTTGGGCGAGGTGAGTTTCGAATTCTCACTTGAAACAAAAAGTAGACAACTAGCCTGTTAAGTTTTTAGGATGATTACAGCAATCTAATACTATAACTGAAGCCCATTAATGCAGTAGACGGCGGCTTGGGAAGGCAGGAAATACTGGAGCCGAAAGGCTTTGAAGGTACTCTAATTCTAGTAGCAATACTAGACGCTAACGGAACTGACGACTAGGGAAAGACCTATATGTGCATATACAGAACTTATATGCTAGGCTTGGGGGACTTGAACCGATATACTGGGGATAGGGCCAAGCAGAAAATAAAAATCGTCCCGCTCATCCTGTTAGTTTTATAGAATGCTAACAGCAATCACTAACTTTACTGCAAATAAAGAAAAACGCATTCTGAAAGGAAACATCATGAACACATTCGTTCAAGCAATCGCAAATCAAGAAGCCCGCACTGCTAATGGCATGAAGGCTCGTAAGTCAACTGCTAAGGCAACTGTTGACTTGTTCTACAAAATCGGTGCAAGTCGTGGTAAGGACATTACTGCTGACTTTGTGGCTGCTTATGTAGAAAATTCTGACCTTGCACTACGTATCGCACAGTGGGCACGTGATGTCCGTGGTGGTGCAGGCGAGCGTCAACTTTTCCGTGACATCCTTGTTCATTTGGAAAAGCGCGATCCAGATGCCGCATTGGCTCTGCTTCGCAAGATTCCAGAAGTAGGTCGTTGGGATGACATCTTTGTTTTCTCTACACCAGTTCTGAAGTCAGCCGCTTACACAATGTTGGGCGATGCCCTACGTGCTAAGAATGGCCTTGCCGCTAAGTGGACACCACGTAAAGGTAAGGTTGCGGCTGAAGTGCGAGCATTCTTCGGAATGACTCCTAAGCAATACCGTAAGAGTCTTGTGACTCTTACCAAAGTTGTTGAAACACAAATGTGTGCCAACGACTGGGATAACATTAACTTTAGCCATGTGCCTTCTGTGGCAGCTCGTCTGTACAAGAAAGCATTCAACCGTCATACTCCAGCTTTTGCCGAGTATGTGGCTAAGTTGGTCAGTGGTGATAAGACTGTTAAGGTTAACGCCAACGCAATCTTCCCACATGATGTTATCAAAGGTATCGCACACTCATATGTGAAGTTTGACAAGACTGAAACAGATCATGTCATCGCACAATGGGAAGCTCTGCCAAACTACGTTGGTGATGCCAGCATCATGCCAATCGTTGACGTTAGTGGATCTATGACTTGCCCAGCAGGTAAGAACACAAACGTTCGTTGTTTGGATGTGGCACTTGGTCTAGGCCTATACTTGGCTGACAAGAACAAAGGTGTGTTCAAGGACACATTCTTGACTTTCTCAGACAAGCCTGAACTTGTTACCTTAAAGGGTAACATTGTTCAAAAGCTAGAACAAATGTCTAAGAGTGATTGGGAAATGAGTACTAACCTAAATGCGGCTATGAAGAAAATTCTAGACGTTGCGGTTAAGGGTAATGTCCCACAAAGCGACATGCCAAAAATGTTGCTGATCTTGTCAGACATGCAGTTTAACCAATGCGCTCGTTTCGACGACAGCGCAATGGAAATGATCGAACGCAAGTTTGCAGATGCAGGTTACACTGTGCCACAAATTGTGTTCTGGAACCTAAACGCAAGTGATAACGTTCCAGTTAAGGCTGACAAGAGTGGTGCGGCTTTGGTTAGTGGTTTTAGTCCATCAATCATGACTGCGCTATTGAGTGCTGACCTTGATCAGTTCACTCCAGAAGGCATTATGCTTAAGACTGTAATGGTCCCACGCTACGACCTTTAAACGTTGTAATAATACAACAGTTTGAATAGGGCCTTAGGGCCCTATTTTTTTAACTTGACAAAACCAAAATATTATCGTATAATTAACAATTGAAGGAGAGCGATATGTTAAACCCGTGGATTCAAAATGTATCGTTGGCAGATGTTAAAAAAGGCCATCATATTGATGCGGGCATTAACAGTATGCTGATACAAATTGTAGATCCTGCTCTAGGTTTCCCTGAACCCAAATTTAACTTTAAAGAAATTCATCAATTTGAATTTTTGGATTTGGAGAAGGATGATTTCGCCCTAGAAGAGGAAATGAAGATTACTGATGCACAGGCAGACCAATTGGTAAAACTTTTGCAACACGCATTGGAAAATAAAATGAATGTTGTGGTTCATTGCGTGGCCGGTGTATGCAGATCGGGTGCAGTCTGCGAAGTGGGAGTTATGATGGGATTCCGTGATGCTGAAGCATACCGTAGTCCCAATCTGCTAGTCAAGCACAAAATGATGAAAGTTTTGGGTTGGACTTATGATGAAAACGAGCCACACACTATTAATGGTCTAGTATTGGATTCTGGAATTATTGTTCCAAAAAATTATGGAGGTGATGTGTAATGTTTTTACATCGTGATGACGTAGAAAAGATTTTGGAGATAATGAACAAATTTCCAAATGTAGAAATAGCAGAACTAAAACAAGACAATAGTTCAGGAATTGGTAGCCATACTACTATGGTCATTCGTACCGAAGTTAATGGTATTGAAGGTGATTTTGAAATTGTGGTCTCTAGTGTAGAGAATTGGTAAAAGAAAGGAGGGCATGATGCCTAGTGTATTTTTGGTAAGCGACACGCACTTTGGTCACACTGGCGTGTGCCGCTTCACACGTAACGATGGTGTTACAAAACTTCGTCCCTGGGATGATCCCAACGAAATGGACGAGGCTATGATCAAGGCTTGGAACGAACGTGTTAAACCCACAGACAAAGTCTATCATTTAGGTGATGTTGTTATTAATCGTAAGGCATTACCCACGTTAGCTCGTTTAAATGGTGACAAGGTTTTGATCCGCGGTAATCACGACATATTCCGTGACGACGAGTATAGACAGTACTTTAGAGAATTACGTGCATATCATGTTATGAACGGAATGATCTTGAGTCATATTCCTGTACATAGTGATAGCTTAGGTCGTTTTGGTGTTAACATTCATGGACACACCCACGCAAATCGTGTAAAGAAACCTAGAGGTGTTGATGCACGTACTGGTGAAATTTTATACAGTGATGAAAACGATGTTCGTTATCATTGCGTCTGCGTAGAACAAACACCTGACTTTGCACCTATCTTATTTGAAGATGTTATTCGTAACATTGAAGCAGAAGGTGGCACTATTGGGTTTAAGAACGGCAACGGTCCTACAATGTAAGGAGTCAAACATTGAAGTCAAAAACTATGGATGATTTGCCTATGAGCACTTATATATGTGTGGTCTGTGGTACAAAATATTTCGATACTAACCTTTACTTCTACGGTAAGGAGAGTACCAAGTGTCTTTGGTGTACTAAATTTCCTAAACAGAAAGAAAGACGATGAACGAACGAATTAAGACCCTAGCCAAAGTCGCTGGCTACGATGAAATTAACAAAGCCGCAATGAAGTTGATAGGGTTTGACCCAGAAAAGTTCGCCGAGTTGATTGTGCAGGAATGTGCCGATCAATTTAGACTGGTATACACCGATGAACAATATCAACGTAGAATTGATAAAACTATTCTTAAACACTTTGGATTATACGAATAATGGAAGATCCTTTTAAAGATATCGCAGAAAAATCTCACTTCAATATCTATACCAGTCCTATGTGGAACGCCACAGGACGGAGATTTGCCGAGTCTATTGTTAAGGAATGTGCAGATGTTTTATTGAAATGGAAGGGTGAACCGTTTCCTTTTGACGAAGATCTAGCAGCTAGTCTTATCAAAGAACATTTCGGAGTTAAAGAATGAAAATTAGATACTGTTTTATTTTGTTACTTGTTGGATGTACTACTCCGACACATCAACTTAGAGTAATATCAGTATCTGATCAATCAAACAATCACTGTATACAAAACAATCGTATTATTTGCGAGTATAAAACAAAATGAACGAACGATTAAAACAAATAATGTTAGATCACGGTCTTCACAAGCATATCACAGCCGACTGTCAACATCGTATGGAAAAGTTAGCTGAATTAGTAGCAGAGGAGTGTGCGCAGATCTGTGGTAGTCAAGCAGACAAGAAGAATATTCGTAAGGCGTTTGGACTTCCTGTTGACAGTAGTGTTAAATACCCTAGTCCAGAACCGCATTGGAGTATAACTTCACAATATGAAAGACCTTTTAATTTACCAGGCACAGGGAAGTAAAAATGCCTAAATGTTATCAACTAGTCGGAATCCCAGGTAGTGGAAAGTCTACCTGGGTCGCCAATCAAGATTGGCTTGATGGAACACACTATGTTTCTACAGATAGTTATGTAGAAGCCTATGCCAAAAGTCAAGGTAAAACTTACTCTGAAGTATTTGTTGAATACATGCCCACAGCAGTTGATTTAATGGTGGAGGATGTTATTAGGGCAAGAGAAGCCGGATTGGATATTATTTGGGATCAAACATCAACCACTGTCAAAAGTCGGTTGAAGAAGTTCAATATGTTGCCCGATTATTATCATATTGCTATAGTATTTGGAACACCTGAACAACAGGAATTATATCGTCGATTGATGAGCCGTCCAGGCAAAGACATTCCGGATCATGTTATTGTCAGCATGATTGCCGATTTCGAAATGCCTACAGAAGAAGAAGGTTTCAAAGAAATTTGGAGAACTTAAGGAGCTTTTTGGCTCCTTTCTTTTTGACAAAACTGTCAAGTTATCATATAATTACAATGCAGACGTGAGTGGAATATGGTAGACCTCCTCCGAAGCTCTTCGGAGCCTAGGAGGGAAGGGCAGGTGACATTGTCATGCCTTGTAGGTTCGACTCCTACCGTCTGTACCATTAACTTAGGCTAAGAAAGGCACACTATGAAAAAGGTACTAATTGTATTTTTGGTCATTCCCTTTACTGCGTATGCACAACAATGGGACTTTGATAACAGTGGTAGTAGAATTTTTGACATGCGCAAAAATGAACAAAAGAAAATTACGATTACTATCGAAAGTGTAGAACCCAAAGACATGCAACGAGCCTGCGATAAGAAAAGCCGTCAACTAGGAAACGGCGGATTTAAAACTCCTATGTTGGCTTGTAGTTTCTGGGAAGGTAAAACCTGTCATATTATTATGCCTCACAAAGTAGACATGCGAACTGTGGGTCATGAAGTTATGCACTGTTTCCAAGGTAGTTGGCACTAAAATGAAAAAAGTTTCAAAAAGTCCTGAACGACACACCTTTCAAAAAGAAGGATACGTCAAACGTCAGGAAGAAAAAGGCGAGCCAGTCAACGAAGACTATCTTGATTGGTTCGAAAAGGTTCTCGACGAACATCAGCACAAGTTTGACGATCCAGAGAGTCGTCAAAATAATATGGAGTACGATCTACTAACCACAGATTGGATTTTGGAGAAAGTTAGGGCCAGTGATGCCTATGCTCAAAATTTGTATGCGGCCATGTGTAATATGCAATGGCGTAAACGTGAAATGTGGCCCGAACTCAAAGAGCAAAATTGGAGTTGCAGTTGGCGTTATGCTGGTGGTATAGTTGCAGACATGCGACAAGAAGGAGACTACATTGATTGGTATTGCTCAGGTATGGGAGGTCTTAATCAAGAGTATGATGGCGAAGAAACCAACGAGCAGTGGCAGGCTAGAACTGGCTATGTTCCAGAAAGTGTTGTTACTGAAGAAATTGAACGGGATCTAAATCAATTAGGTTGGGCTCCTATTCCTTGGAAAGACGACGAGCTATAAAGTAAATACATTATGAATACTTTTACATTTAACGCAGAAGATATTTTTGAAGACATTCCGGGAGATCCCGATAATGTTATACTAAAGTTTCCGCCTGAGATAATAGAATCCACAGGATGGAAAGAAGGCGATACATTGGACATTACTCTTGAGAACGGCAGTATTGTGATTAAAAAAGTATGAGTAAGGGTGAACTATTAGAACTAACTGGGACTGTCTCTGAAGTTTGCCCCAATAACACTTACAGAGTAAAGATCGATAACATGGATCATGTCATGCTCTGTTATTTGGGCGGTAGACTAAAACAACATAAAATTAAAATTATTTTGGGTGACAGTGTAAAAATTGAAACCAGTGCCTATGATCTGAGCAAGGGCAGGATAACTTATAGGTTATGATCAATGAACAGTCTAATGGAAACTGTTTATGTTATTTGTGTTTCCATATTGGATAGCACCAAGTTAGGTATTAGCTTTCCAAAATTAGTAAATCGAATACGACGAGAATTCAAAGATCATTATCTAGAAATCAAAGTAACTACTGTAAGAGATAAAGCTCTTAATGATGAAATATTCTATGCTAATGGATACTATGATCCCACTGATGATGAAGAAGGTGAACGTTGTATTGAACTAGTAATTACCCACAACTTTGTCAAAGATAGATTATGGTATCCTGATGCAGTAAAACAATTATTGATACAGGTATTTGATACAGTAGTACACGAGCTACGTCATCAGAGACAGTATAGAAAACGTCACTTCAAAATGGGCAAAGATCGAGGAACTGGCTACAAGGAATATTTGGCAGATCCAGAGGAAATCGATGCTTACTCAATCAGTATTGCCATAGAACTTTGTCGCAGTTTGGGCAAGACTAGAGCTCTAAGGTACTTACATAATATCGATAAATTGAGTAGATTCAAAATCAATAATAATTTTGTAAGCACTGCCTTAGCTGCCTACAGAGCAGAGTTCCCCAATTCAGACGACCCTGTAGTAAAAGAACTTGCCAAAAAAATCTATGTAAGATTAAAAAAGATTGACACAGACTACATATTCCAGTAAAATACTAGTATTGTAAATGTCTGGAGCATATATGAGCGAACTTCACTCTGTGGTAGCAGTGCTAGAGCTGGCCTGTGCCGCACAGCGTCTTAATCAAGATTACGTCAAAGAAACTACTCCCGTTTACAGCGAGGATAATAAAATTCTCAGCTACAAGTGGGCTAACAAAATGTTGATGTTGACCAGCCTATATCCAGAAAACTATAGGGCTGTTCACGAGGGCGATGCCCCGCCTCCCTTGCTTAAAATCACGGATGAAGATAAAAGTCTCACTGAGGAGATTAAAAAATATTACAGGAAGTTGATGTTTAGTGCTGTAAAAGGTGATAATGAATTTCACACTGAAGTAAATGCTCTTTTAGAGAACGGTCAAGTACCTGCAAGCAAATTTGGTTTTATTGCCTGTTTACCCATGGTGTATAAACGTGATCTTTCCAAAAAACAATTTGAAAAGCGTATTAAGGAAATTGAAGACTCTTATATGGGTATGCCAGGCGAAATTATACTTGATAAAGACTGTGAGATACTAGAGTCAATTCGCTCAAAACATTATGATGCTTTTAATATTCTTGCTATAATTGATAACAAGATGGTGAGTTGGATGGGCAAGGTAGATCTCAAATTAGGTCCCTGCGTAGTCCAAAAAGCCAAAGTTAAAGAACACAGTCGTCACTGGAAAAATCAAAACAAAGTGACTAGACTTAATTATGTAAAGGCGTTTCAATGAGACAAGAACTAGACGAAGCACTTTGTAAGAAGTATCCTAAAATTTTTAAAGATAGACATGGTGATCCTAAACAGACATTGATGTGTTTTGGATTTGAGTGTGGTGATGGATGGTATAAAATTTTAGATGCACTGTGTGGTAATATTCAACACTACACTGATTGGAACAATCAAAATCATGCTAAAGGCTATAAACAATATAAGGAAGTGCCACAGTTAGTTGCTGTACAAATCAAAGAAAAATTTGGCGGCTTGCGTTTTTATTATGAAGGTGGAGATGACCAAATATACGGAATGGTGCGTATGGCGGAAAGCTGGGCCGCAGTGACCTGTGAAGAATGTGGCGCACCTGGGGAAATGAGAAGCGGTGGATGGATTAAAACATTGTGTGACAAACATGAAGAAGAACGGCAAGAGAGATATGCCAAACGTAATGGATTAGAATTATGAAAATAACAGTTGTGTCGGATCTGCATTTAGAGTTTTCTGACTGCTACGATATTAAGAACGCAGACAATGCTGATGTATTGATACTATCTGGCGACATTATGATTGCCGAGGATCTGCACGACCACCCCTATGTACCCAGCATCTACGAACATGGTTCGTTTGCTGATCTAGGCCGCAAACAAAAGCGGGTGCAGACATTCCGTGATTTTCTGAAGCGTATGAGTAATTTGTTCCCACATGTTATCTATGTGGCAGGGAATCACGAATTCTACAATGGAAAATTTCATAAGGGTATTCAATACCTACGTGAAGAGTGTGCGCAGTATCCTAACGTCTATTTTATGGAAAACGATTTCAAATTAATTGATGACGTTATGTTTATTGGTGCTACATTATGGACTGACATGAACAAAGGTGATCCTATTACGCTTCATGCTGTTCGTGACATGATGAACGACTTCCGTATTATCAAAAATGATGAAAAGGGCTATACTAATCTAAAGCCTGCTGACGTTGCTATTAGGCACAGAGAAACACTGAAATACTTTCAAAGTATTTTAGACGAAAATAAAGAACGTAAGTGTGTGATCGTTGGGCATCATAGTCCCAGTTATCAAAGTATGCATCCTATGTATTCTAATGATCATATTATGAACGGTGCTTATCACAGTGATCTCAGTGAGTTCATGTTTGATAATCCTCAGATTGTTTTGTGGACGCATGGACATACACATCATTGCTTTGATTACCAAATAGGTAATTGCAGAGTTGTCTGTAACCCTAGAGGTTATCAAAACGATGGATATAGTGAAGAAACAGGTTGGAATCCTAACATAATTTTGGAGATTTAAATGGAACCAGATATCGCAGAAATGCTGAGAACTACAGCAAAGAATATAACTGAACTTTTCAGTATGTTGGCCACTAAAGTTGAAGCTTTGGAGAAAGAAAATGCAGAACTCAGAAGTCAGCTTTCAAACAACAATGAGTGATAAAGACTTTAGACGCTTTAAAAAATGGCTCAAAAGTCATTTAGCGTTTGGTCCTACTACTGTTGTGTTTACAAAAAAGGATGGTACAGAGCGAGAAATGCTCTGCACTACTAATCCTGATATTGTGCCATACATTGAAAAAGCAGAAACTAAGATTCAAAAAAAGATCAATGAAGAAGTCTGTAACGTTTATGATGTTAAAGCCAAAGGTTGGCGTAGCTTCAGATGGGATAGTATTAAAGGTGTAAAATTTACTCTAGGGGGCTAACATGCCACGTTATGTAGATGACAAGTGTGAAGTTCGATGCGAGGACAATGACAAAGTTGTAACTGCTGATATTCTTAGTTTTCAAGAAGGTAAAAGTCTAAGTGTCAGCCTTAATAAATCTTTGAAATTGGTAATGCCCTGGAATGGTAAAGTTTATGAAGCTAGGATGTCCTGTTTGACTTTTGTCAGCAAAGGTCCTAAAATTACTGAAACTAAAGAAAGCACAAGATGAAAATTGGTCTTAGTTATAGTCGTTGTGTTCGCGACATTGTTGAAGGCAAAGTCGATATTGCTGATGTCTTAGTTATTGTTGCTCGTACAGATTTCGATCCTAAAGATGATGCACAGTGGGCACCGATATGGCAGGGATACTGTCAAGGATCATATTTTAATATGAATATGGAATGGTATGGATATGATTATGATAATAAAGATCACGAAAAACTATTTCGTGATGTAACTATTGAACTTTATGATCAAGGCAAGTTTCATCAACCAAGACAGTTTGGCGCACACCCACGACGATTGCCTTACTATTGGTTAGAAACATTTCTCCCAGATAATGAGTTAGATAAAAATCCAGCTGCTAAAAAAGCATTTGAAAAATTTAAAATGATTGCAGGTCTTGTTAGTCCTGCCGCAGACAAACTAAACGATAACTTTTAAGGATAAACATGCCACATCTAGTACCTATTGTAGTTGAACAAGAAAGCAGGGGCGAGCGCAGTTATGACATTTATAGTAGACTGCTTAAAGATCGTATTGTGATGTTAGACACTGATGTTAATGAACACAGTGCCAGTTTGATTGTAGCACAACTATTATTTTTAGAAAGTCAAGGAAAAGAGGACATTACATTTTTTATTAACAGTCCTGGTGGTGTTGTTACTGCTGGCATGGCAATTTATGATACAATGCAGTTTATTCGTCCCGATGTTGCTACGGTAGTTATGGGACAGGCCTGTAGTATGGGTAGCTTGTTAGCACAAGCTGGCGCTCCTGGAAAACGTAAGATGTTGCCCAATGCTCGCCATATGATTCACCAGCCTAGTGGTGGTGCTCGTGGGCAGGCTACAGACATGCAGATTCAAGTTGAAGAAATCTTGAAGATGAAAAAGTCACTGACTGAAATCTATGTTAAGCACAATTCAAAAGGTAAGACTTTTGATCAACTTAGTACAGATATGGAGAGAGACAAATTTATGAGTGCTGAGGAGGCACTGGCTTACGGATTGATCGATGAAATTGTAACTAGCCGATAAATACGCAGTTAATTTAAAAGGTCCGTTGTGAGAAAACTTGAAGAATTCAACGCCCAAGAGCGTATGGAAATCGCCTTGCTGGATCAGCATGTGCATTTTCTTGTAGGTGAGATTGACACTGACAGTATCTACGAATGTATTCGTTGGATAACTTATGAAAATTTAGACGCCAAAACTGATAAAACTCTAACACTCTATATCAATAGCACTGGTGGGGATTTGTACGAAGCCTTTGCCTTAATTGATGTGATGCAGAGCAGTAAACATCCAATTAGAGTGATTGGTATAGGCGCTGTAATGAGTGCGGCATTTTTGATATTTGCCAGCGGTACTAAAGGTGAACGATATGCTGCCAAAAATACCAGTTTCATGTGTCATCAATTCAGTGAAAGTATGAGTGACAAATATCATGATCTCAAAGCCACAATGAAAGAAAATGATTTGTGTAATCAAAAAATGGTAGACATCTTGAGATCAGCCACAGAATTGACCCCATCCAAAATCAAAACCAAACTGCTTCCTGCTTCAGATGTGTATCTAACAGCACAGGAACTATTGGAATTTGGTGTTGCAGATTATATTTTAAATCAAGAAGAAGATTGACAAACTACAGAAGTTGTCTTATAATACTAGTATTGTAAATTACTTCTGGAGCCAAAATGCATCAAATTATTGCCAAACTAGAAAGCGATAACAGCCGCCTTTTCAAAGAGAGTGTTATTGCTGAAGAAATGGCTAATAACAATACGGAGTTTTTTGAAGGCATTAAACTGTGTCTTAGTCCGTTTGTGACGTTTGGTGTTAAAAAAGTTCCCACTCACGGTGGTCCAGATGGTCAAGGCTTACCTTGGGGTGTATTTGCCAAACTAGCAGATCAACTGGCCAAGCGTGAACTCACAGGTCATGATGCACGTGATGCTATTGAGTTGTGTCTTAAGACTGCTAAACAGGACGAATGGAATTTTTGGTACCGTCGAATACTGATCAAAGATCTGCGTTGCGGTGTTAGTGAAAAAACTATCAACAATGTAGCAAAAAAACAAAAACGTAAAGAATTTGAAGTGCCATTATTTACTTGTCAACTGGCTCATGGATTTGAAGATCATGAGTCCAAAGCCACAGGTAAACGGTATGTAGAAGTCAAGTTAGATGGTGTTCGTGTATTAACTATTGTTTACCCAGATGGCAGGGTCGATCAATACAGTCGTAACGGTAAAGAGCTAGTAAATTTCGAACATATCAAAGAACAAATTAGTAAAACTGCAAGTCAGTTTGGTGAAGCTGTAGTACTTGATGGTGAAGTGATGAGTGCCAGTTTTCAGGATCTTATGAAACAGGTTCATCGTAAAGACAATGTATCTGCAGGTGATGCCGTTTTGCATTTGTTCGATATTGTTAGTCTTAAAGATTTTCAATTAGGAAAAAGCAAAGTTCGACAAGAAGAACGTAGCGAGCGTGTATATAAGTGGCATAAAGCCAACAAAGATGCACTGCCAAATGTTGCAGTAGTAGGGCATGAACTTGTTGACCTTAGCACTAGCGAGGGGAAAAAACGTTTTAAAGTGATTAATCAGTCCGCCATTGAAGGTGGGTATGAAGGCATTATGATTAAGGATCCAGATGCCGCGTACGAATGTAAACGTACTACTAGTTGGTTAAAATTAAAACCATTTATTGAAGTATCATTAGGTATTCAAACTGTAGAAGAAGGAACTGGAAGAAATGAAGGAAGACTTGGAGCCTTTGTTTGTGAAGGTGAGGACGACGGAAAAAACATCCGTGTTAATGTTGGCAGTGGTTTTTCTGACAGTGACCGTGATGTATTCTGGACTTCACGTCCTAAACTCATTGGGCAAATCGTTGAAGTGCGAGCAGATGCAATTACACAAAACCAAGACGGATCATACAGTCTCCGGTTTCCACGCTTTTTGCGTTTCCGAGGATTCGAAGTTGGAGAAAAACTTTAAGGACGAACAATGACTAACCCGTTTAGAGATCAAGAAAAATTCATGCGAGCCTGCGATCAAACAGTCGAAGGCTTTAATCAAGAACAATTTAAACTTTATGTTAAACTTATCGATGAAGAATTTAATGATGAACTAAAAACAGCGATAAGTAATAACGATCCAGTGGAAACATTGGACGCACTTCTAGATATTCTAGTTGTAACTATTGGTGCTATACACAGTATGGGCGCAGATGGTGAAGGAGGATGGAAAGAAGTCATGCGTACTAACTTTGCTAAGATTGATAAAGATACTGGCAAAGTTCGTAAGCGAGAAGATGGTAAGGTCTTGAAGCCCATTGGATGGTCTCCACCAGATCTTAAACCATTTGTAACAAAGTAAACTTAAAAGGAAATAAAATTATGAACTACAGTATGTCAGCCGCAGAAAGTCTTAATGTCGCCGTAGCAGGTGTATTAGGCAGGATGGGAGTTGGTGTATTGGCGACCCTTGTTATGGCCGCAGTCATCCAAAGCCTAGGTCTAGTACCTGTGCTATTCGGTGGCATATTGGGTTATGTTATTATCTTTGCTCCCCTTGCTATGAGTCTTTTCCTAGCTTGGAAAGGATCTGAAATGAGCGAGTCAACCATTAAAGCATGGTACTTTGCTTTTGCTGGAGCTATGGGTTTGAGCCTTAGTATGATTTTTCAAATTTACACTGGTGCTAGTATTGCTATGGCACTTATTGGTACTACAGTAAGTTTTGGTGCCTTGGCATTTTGGGGATACTTTACTAAGAAAGATATTTCAGGTTGGGGGGCATTTTTGTTTGCAGGTGTTATTGGCCTAATTGTTGCAGGTATTGCTAATATTTTTATCGCTAGCACAGCACTACAAATGACCTTGAACGTCATTACTATTCTT
>Ga0315907_10005698_pt1 | contig 13423 bp, 13 predicted proteins | sample LakEriMetagenome_3_FD_203525 | JGI IMG/M metagenome (GOLD analysis project Ga0315907, IMG submission 203525) | Freshwater fungal communities from buoy surface, Lake Erie, Ohio, United States - Buoy 12 MA123 | ecosystem: Environmental > Aquatic > Freshwater > Lake > Lake biofilm | place: USA...
TCCGGTTCCAGTGTGACACCTATCTCGGTGTCCACGAAACCCGGGGCAGGCCAGATTCTTGTAGCCTAAAGCGAATTGGTACGGGCCAAGTTCAATGGTCAATCTGGGAAACACGGGTTCAAAGGCGATTTCAGTTTCCGCTTGCCAAATGCAATCGCGTGATATCCGATATCGTTGCAAATGCTGGGCAAAAATCGATACTTTTTTGCACCGGTTAGTATGGGCGCCGAAAGAAGCGCTCTCATAAACTCTGGAGGAATCGACCATGTCCATCAATCGGCGTCACGTTCTTTCCGGGATTGCGGCTGCAGGTGCTGCGGCCTCCCTGCCCTTCTCGGCCATTGGGCAAGCAAGATATCCCAATCGTCCCGTCACGTTGGTTTGTCCGTGGGGTGCGGGCGGCGGCACGGATGCAACGGCACGTATTGTTGCTGCGATTCTCGAGAAGGATCTCGGCCAACCGTTCAATGTTGTGAACCGCACTGGCGGCTCCGGGGTTGTGGGTCATTCGGCGATCGCGACGGGGGCGCCCGACGGTTACACGATCGGAATGATCACGGTTGAAATTACCATGATGCACCATCAGGGCCTTACGGATCTCAAGCCCGAAAGCTATACTCCGCTTGCGCTGATGAATGTCGATCCACCGGGCGTGCAGGTGAATGCGGCCTCGCCCTACAAAGACGTTAAGGCGCTTGCCGATGCCATCAAGGCAGCGCCGTCGGGCAGGTTCAAGGCCTCGGGCACCGGCCAAGGCGGCATCTGGCATCTTGCGTTGATCGGCTGGTTGCAGGCGATGGGCCTGAAAGCCGATCACGTGGCCTGGGTACCCTCAAACGGCGCCGCACCAGCCATGCAGGATCTTGCGGCCGGCGGGATCGATATAGTCACCTGCTCAGTGCCGGAAGCCAAGGCGATGATCGATGCTGGCAGGGCCAGAAGCCTCGCTATCATGGCGCCACAGCGTAACCCCGCGTTCAAGGACGTGCCAACGCTGAACGAAGCGCTGGCGATCAACTACTCCGTGGGCGCATGGCGTGGCATCGCGGCCCCCAAAGGCATCCCTGAGAGTGTCAATGCCACTTTGGTCGCGGCCCTGAAAAAAGCTTACGATTCCAAAGAGTTTCAGGATTTTATGGCCGCACGCGGGTTCGGGACAACTTGGGCCGATCCGGCGGGCTTTGCAAAGTATATGGCAGAAGGCGACAAGGCCATGGGCTCGGCCATGGCCGCCGCTGGGCTCGCCAAAAAAGCCTGAAGGCGCTTCTCGTTGCGGGGCGGGGCCATTGGCCACGCCCCGCTTTTCCTCGGGCTTGCAGCGGGGCAATGGCGTGCGCATACATGACGTAGGGGTTGGCCTGTTCTTCATTGCCCTAGCTGTGACGATGTTCGTCTATGCTGGCACGTTCCCGGCCTTCCCAGGCCAAAAGTACGGCCCCTCGCTGTTTCCCCGTATCCTCGGCATTGGCATCGCAATCTGCGGCGCACTAATTCTGTGGCGCGGCTGGCAGAGTTCCCGTGCCAGCGGCACGCGACGAATCTTCGTCTTTGATCCCGGTTTCAGCCAAGGCGGGCGGTTGGTTTCCTTCCTGCTCGTACCGGGCGGCATCGTTTTCTATCTCCTGCTGGCAGAGCGGCTGGGCTTCATTCCGACCGCCTTCATGCTGATGGTCGGCCTTTTCCTTTGGTTCCGCGTGCGGCCCGCTCTTGCGCTTGTGCTTGCAATTATCATCACCGGCGCAATGCAGTGGTTTTTCGGCTCGATGATGCGCGTGCCGCTGCCACGCGGCCTTTTCATGCAAATCCTTTACGGGGGTTGAAAGATGAGCGAAGCCATCCTCACGGCCTTCGGACTCGTATTCGACCCATATGTTCTTTTTGTCATACTCGCGTCCGCCGTGTTTGGCCTGTTCGTCGGCGCCATGCCTGGCCTGACGGCGACCATGGCCACGGCTCTCCTTGTGCCGATCACGTTTTTCATGAGCCCCGTACCCGCGCTTGGCGCCATCGTGACGGCGACGGCGATGGCGATTTTCGCGGGCGATATTCCAGCCGCCATGCTCCGGATGCCCGGCACGCCCGCTTCCGCCGCCTATACCGACGAGAGCTACGCGATGGCAAAGAAGGGTCAGCTTGAGCTGAACCTTGGGGCCAACCTTGTTTTTTCGGCGGTGGGCGGCATATTCGGCGTGATGGTGCTGATTATCGCTGCACCTATGCTGGCGGAACTCGCCATAAATTTTTCTACCTTCGAGTATTTCTGGCTTGCCTGTCTTGGACTTACCTGCGCGATTTTCATCTCATCGGCGGATCCTGTAAAAGGCTTTCTCTCACTCTTCCTCGGCCTTGCCGTAGGCTGCATCGGAATCGACCCTGCTGCGGGCTATCCGCGATTCACGTTCGGCAATATCGACCTGATGTCCGGCATCAATTTTATCCCCACGATGATCGGCATTTTTGCCGTCTCCGAGCTGATGCGAAGCGTGATGAGCATCGAAAAAGTTGGGGAGTTCGCGCAGGACAAAGTCGGCGCGCTGTTCAGGGGGCTTGGCACTGTCGCGAGGAAATACTGGAAGAACTGCCTGCGCGGTTCCGCCCTCGGGACGCTGATTGGCGCCTTACCAGGCGCGGGCGCGGATATCGCTGCCTGGGTATCGTACGCCATGGCAAAGCGCTTTTCCAAGGAGCCTGAAAAGTTCGGCACCGGCCATATCGAGGGCGTCGTCGAATCCACTTCGTCCAACAATTCGGCGGTCGCAGGCGCCTGGATTCCAGCCCTCGTTTTTGGCATTCCTGGCGATTCGATTACCGCCATCGTCATTGGCGTACTTTATATGAAGGGCATGAACCCAGGCCCGGCCGTATTCCTCGAGAACCCGCAGTTCATCTATGCCGTCTTTATCATCTTCATTCTTGCGAACCTGCTGATGCTGCCCCTTGGCTACGCCGCAATCCGCGGCGCGCGACATCTGCTTGCGGTGCCAAAGAACATCCTGCTGCCCACCATCCTATTGTTCTGCATCGTCGGCTCGTTTGCGATGACGAATAGCCCCTACGGCATCCTGCTGATGCTAATATTTGGCGTGGTCGGCTGGCTGATGGAGGAGAATGGCATTCCCGTCGCGCCGCTCATTCTTGGTCTTGTGCTGGGCGAGTTGCTCGAGCAGAGCTTCATGACATCGATGATCAAGTCAGACGGTTCGTTCCTGGTGTTTTTCCAGCGCCCCATCGCTGGCATTCTCGGCGCGGCCACGCTCGCAATTTGGGCGATCATGGTATGGCGCGCCTTGCAGCGTCGGCAGCATGCGCATGGTTGAGCTTGTTGTGGAATTTCGCAGTACACAAACTGCTCAGGTTGTCCCATAGGCGGTAACGGCGAATACATCGATGATCGGTTCCACTTTTGCAAAGCTTGGCTCACGGTGGGAATTCCGACCCGCCCGCCATCCGCAGCAAGTATGAAATCTCGGCGGCTCGCTTTCATGGCGCTACCGTAAACGAGGCAAAGGATTGTCGCCGCGCCCATCCTGGGCGGATCGCATCATCGCTAAGCTGGGAGTTGAGTTTCCGACACGGTCAAGCGATCGACGAATAGAATGGATCAGTCGGCAAGCTATCCGATCCGTTCTCCAAGCTTCGTCTTCGGGATGGTGCTCACCTTGTCGACCATAACGCGCGAGAAGGCGCGCAAGCCGCTCGCGCCCGTCGGGGCGACATCGAGACGAAACAGCGGCAATGCGGTGGGATCCGTAGTGAACAGACAAATCGTAACCGCGTCCAGGATCTCGAACGCCTCGCTGTGGACGATGACCACGGGGCGAGGATTGCCGACTTTCATGACGGCCCGCCGCTGTCGTGCGGATAGTGAAGGTCGATCAGGGTACGGGCTTTCGCATACGGGTGAACGCGCGGGCCGGGGCCAGCGCGCCTTGATCTTGATTTCGCGGACGCTGTATAAAATGTGATCGCGTTCGAAAGCGGCGGATATTCGGTCCGTCCCGGTCGCCCAGGAAACCAAAGTGGTCGCTCCCGTTTCCACCGCGTCGCCAACGCTGCCCGGCCTGATCGACGGCCCGGGCCTTCTCGCGGTCTGCGGCGCGCGGATCGCAGAGTTCTATGAACTGTGGGACGCCAAATGCGTGGGACGCCTGCTGCCGTCGCGGCGCGATTTCGACATTGCCGAATTGAAACCCTGGCTCGGCTGGATCGCGATGTACGACGTCGTGGCGAACGCAGCGCCAGCCGACCACGATTTCAGATACCGGCTCGTGGGCACGAATTTCGTTCGCTACCACAACGTCGATCCGACCGGACAACTCGTTTCCGAATCCGGGCTCGCCAGCGACCGCCAAGCGATGCTCGAAAATCTGCGTGACATTTGCGCCGCGCGTTTGCCGCGCTATCGGCGCGACAATCTGCCGTGCGTTGATATGCGCACCTACACGCCGCCGCGCCTCTATCTGCCGCTCGCCGAGGACGGCGAAACGGTCGATGTGATCCTGCTGCTGGGCGCCGATCCGCTCGACGCAACCGGGCAGATCGCCGAAGCCTCGCGCGCAGGCCCGCTCTAGCGCCAGCTTTCAGCGCGGATCGAACTCGGGCGTCGAATAGTCGAGCAGCGCTTGGGCGTGGTGCGCGATGTCGGCGCAAAACAGATCGCGCACGAGGGCGCGCGCCAGATGCGGGGCTGCGAACTTCATGGCGCTGATCGAAGAGCCCGACGGCCCGAAACTGGCGGTCGCACCGAAATTGAAGCAGTGGATGCGATCGAGCCACGGTACCGCACCCGGCACCTTCTGCGTGAACGCCATACCCGCATCCAGATACGGGTAGCGCGCCAACCGCGGATTGGCGAGTTCGGCGGGCGGCACGTAGCAGTCGCCCCAGGTCGCGACATGTTCGGCAATGCCGGCAAGTTCGGGGCGCAGCGCCAGATCGACGTCGAACCCGGTTCCGGCGATCACAAAATCGGCAACGAAGTCGCCGACAGGCGTTGTCAGCATGGCGCAGCCGTCTTGCGCGCGCGCGGCCCGAACGCCTGCGTTGGTCACCAGCCGGAAATTCGAATGGCTGCGCGCCCGCTCCCAGGTTTCTTTGGGAAAGGCCTCGCGCACGGTCAGCAGATGGTTGGCAAGACGCCAGCGCATCGCATCGGGCAGGCTCGCGAAATTGCCGAGGAAGCCCGGATTGGCGATGATCTTGTAGGGCTGCACGCGCTGCAGTTCGGGTCGGCGGCACAGCACCACCACTTCGGCCGCTCCGTGCTCGAGGGCCGTCGCCGCATTGTCGAAGGCCGAAGCCCCCGCCCCGATCACCGCCACGCGTTTGCCGGTGAGCTTTGGAAAATCGATCGCGTCGGCCGCGTGTGCGCGCAAATGCTGCGGCAAGGCTTCGATCTCGGGCGGCATCCACCAGCGGCCGCTCGACTCGATGCCCATTGCGAGCACGAGCTTGCGCGCATAGACGGTCTCGGATCGCCCGTCGCATGTCAGCGCGATGCGCAAAAAAGCGCCATCGGGTGTGGCACCTTCGAAGCGCGTGCGGTTGCGCACCGGCAAAGCCAGAACGCGCGCGAACCAGGCGAGATAGGTCTGCCAGTCGCCCTTGTCGATCTTGCCGAGGGTGGCGAACGCGGCAGCGCCGTGCTGGGCTTCGTACCAAGCCTGGAAGGTCAGGTTCGGCATGCCCATGTCGGGGCCCGTGACTTTTTTGTGCGTGCGCAGCGTCTTCATGCGCGCGAAACGTCGCCAGATGCCCTCTCCGCCCGCTGCCGCTTCGTCGACGACCAGAATGTTCGCCACGCGCGCGCGCTTGAGTTCGGCCGCGACCGCAAGCCCGCTTTGCCCGCCGCCCGCGATCACCACGTCGAGAACCGGCGCTTCGACGTGCCGCCGGGCCGGGACCCAAGCGCCCTCGGGATATCCCACCAGTTCGAGATCGCGCGCGACGGCGGCTTCGAGCATTTCGAGCGAGGCGATCTTCAACTTTTTTTCTCCATCGTCGCAATTGGACTTCGGCACGAGACCGATCAAAGGCTATTGTTTTCGAAGACGGTGTGAAACCGAAATCAGGCTGCTGAGCAGCAATTGCGAGGGTTCCATGGAAAAAGCGTTCGGCGACATTCCGGCGGATCTCAAATCCCGCCTCCTGTCGGCCGCCGTGCCGACGATTTCGGCCGTGCTGTTCAAGAAGGGCTTCAACAGCCGCTTTTTCGCCGGCCTCCAGCCGCTTTCGGAGAAGGCTAGCCGGTTCTGCGGCCCGGCCTGGACCGTGCGCGCCATCCCGGTGCGCGAGGACCTGCGCGCCAAAATCGCGTCGGGCGAATTGCCGAGCCTCAACAGGCTGGCGTTCGACGCGGCACCTGCAGGGTCGGTGCTGGTCTGCAGCACCGGCGGACATCCCGACGTCGCCGTGATGGGCGACATCATGACCACCTCGCTCATGGTGCGCGGTGTGGCCGGTGCGGTCGTCGATACCGGCGTGTCGGATGCCAACCTTATCGCCCAAATGGCCTTCCCACTTGTCTGCACGGGCTCGGCCCCGGTTTCGTCCTTCGCCAAGGTCATGGTGGCCGACCACGGGCTGCCGATCGGCATTGGCGACGTGGCTGTATTCCCGGGCGACATCATCGTGGGCGATCCCAACGGTGCCGTCTGCATCCCGCGCGACATCGCCGACGCCGTCGCGGACGCGGCCGTCGAGCAGGAAGCACTCGAAGCCTTCATCCTAGCGCGCGTGCAGTCGGGCGCGCCGCTGGAGGGGACCTATCCGCCGAACGCCGAAACGCTGGCCGCCTACCGTGCCTGGCGGGCAACGCAGACGGCGCAATAGAAGCCGCCCTTCCCAAGGCGCACGCGGCGCGTTAGCCTTTCATTCAAAGACAAACAAAACGAATGCAGGGAGAAGTCGAAATGCCCATTCGTCGGATGCTTCTGGCCGTGTGCGGCCTCGTCGGCGCGCTCGCCGCTTTTGCAGGCGCACCCACCGCGGCGCAAACGCCGCAGCGCGGCGGCACGCTCGTGTTCGCGGTCAATTCCGAACCGCCGAGCTACGACTGCATCAACACCACGACCTTCGTGGCCATGCAGACGCTGAGCCCGTTCTATTCGACGCTGCTCAAATACGACCCCGACAAGTTTCCGGAAATCCGCGGCGACCTCGCGGAAAGTTGGAGCGTTTCGGCCGACGGGCGCGCCTATACATTCCGCCTGCGCAGCGGCGTGAAATTCCACGACGGCGCCGAGCTCACCGCCGATGACGTGCGCGCGACGTTCGAGCGCATCCGCCGCCCGACGCAGGGCATCGTCTCGGTGCGCCAGTCCGACTACGAAGACATCGCTTCGATCGAAACGCCGGATGCGCGCACGGTCGTCTTCCGGCTGACGGCACCCAACGCCTCGATGCTGCTCAACTTCGCGAGCCCCTGGAACTGCGTGATGCGCGCCGCCGACCTCGCGCGCGATCCGCGCGCGCCCGAACGCGCCGTCAACGGCACCGGCCCCTACCGGCTCGGCGAGCATTCGCGCGGCTCGCATCTCACGGGACAGCGCAACGCGACCTATTTCGAACCCGGCAAACCCTATCTCGACGGCTTCCGCATCGTCTTCATGTCGGGGGCTGCGATGGTCAACGCGCTGCAGGGCGGCCAGATCATGGCCGAGTTCCGCGGCCTCACGCCCGCCGAGCGCGACCGCCTTGTGGCCGCTGCCCCCGACCGCTTCAAGGTCGAAGAGTCGCCGTGGGTGTGCAAGATGGACGTCTATTTCAACCATCGCAAGCCGCCCTTCGACGACGAGCGCGTGCGCCGCGCCCTGACTTTGGCCATCGACCGTTGGACGGGCTCGGCCGCCTTGTCGCGCACCGTGTTCGTGAAGGCGGTGGGGGCGTCGCTGCGCCCCGGCGACGCTTTGGCGATGAGCGATGCCGAGATCGAGAAATATCCGGGCTTCGGGCGCAACGGCGCTGCCGCCAAAGCCGAAGCGCGCCGCCTCCTGCAGGAGGCGGGGCAGAGCAATTTGCGCTTCAAGCTCGTCACGCGCAACGTGCCGATGCCGTTCCAGCCGATGGCCGTGTGGCTCGTCGACCAGTGGCGCCAGGTCGGCGTCGCAGTCGAGAACACGCCGATGGAAGTGGCCCAGCAGAAAGCGACCTACATCGCCGGCAACCACGAAGTGGGCCTCGACTCCAACTGCGTGGACGTGGACGACCCCAACCAGATGCTGCGTCTCTACGTGTCGAGCACGCGCTCGCCCACGAACTTCTCGCTGTACGAGGACGCAACGCTCGACGAGCTGTTCGAACGCCAGCGCCGCACCAGCGACGCGACCGAGCGCAGGCGCCTCATCCGGGAATTCGAAGACCGCTATCTGTCGCGCAGCATGACCGCACCGCTCTTGTGGTGGCACCGCATCGTGGTTTACGACAAACGCATCCAGGGTTGGAAAGCGCTGCCCTCGCACTATCTCAACCAAGACCTCGCCGGCGTCTGGCTGGCGAACTGAAGCCCCCTTAAGGAACACACGCATGGAGCGGTCGGACGAAGAATGGCGGCGCGTGCTTACGCCGCAGCAATATGCGGTGCTGCGCGGCCATGGCACCGAGCGCGCAGGCTCGAGCCCGCTTGATCGCGAAAAACGCGTCGGCTTTTTCCACTGTGCGGGCTGCGATGCGCCGTTGTTCGATTCCAAGAAGAAGTTCGACAGCCGCACCGGCTGGCCGAGCTTCACCGACACGCTGCCCGACGCGTGCGGCCGCAGCGAGGACCGCAAATTCTTCATGACGCGCCTCGAGGTGCATTGCGCCAGATGCAAAGGCCATTTGGGCCATGTGTTCGAAGACGGCCCTCGGCCCACGGGCCTGCGCTACTGCATGAACGGGGTGGCACTCAAATTCGTGCCGACGGAAGGCGCTTAAGGGAGCGGACTGGCGAGTTGCGTGGGCGTGCCCGCAATCTCGCGCACGAGCTTCGAGAGAATCGCACTCGTGAAATTGGCGAAGGACTCGGCCGGTATTACAAACGCACCGGGACCGCCGATCACTTCCTCGCGGTAATGCTCCTCGAGCCCGTCTTCGGCGGGACGGCCGAAATTCTCGTTGCCGCTCAGAATCGGCAGGCCGTTGATCGTTATGCCCTTGGCCACGGCCGCGTCGCGCGCGTCGCGCGCCGGGCGACCGTGATTATTGCGCCCGTCGCCCGAAACGTCGATCACCAGCCGCGTGCCTTCGTAGCCGTTGTCGTCGAACAGGCGGGCCGAAAAATCGATGGCGCCGCTGATCGAGGTGCGGCTCGCGGGCTGCTGCTGCACGGCCGCGATGCGCGCGATGAAATTCTCGATGCTGGCTGCGTCGCGCAGCACGGTCCAGTCCGCGACCACGCGCTGGTAAAAACTGCCCGCCCATTCGACATAGGTCACCGCGATGGCGCGATGCGGGCCCGACGAAACGGCCTGCAGCACGCGCGGATGGCGCAGGGCCGCAAAATAACCTTCGCGCTGAAGGCGCGCTTCGTCGGCGTCCACGCTGTAGGATACATCGACCGCCAGAACGAGCTCAAGATCGACCGGTACGGCAAAGGCGGAATGCCGCAGCCCCGCAAGGAGCACCACCAGAACCGTCAAACCAAAAAGCGCGCGTCGCATCGAACTCCTCCGAATGCGGCGCCCGCAAACTTGCCGTCAGGCCGGGCGCCAGGGCTCCACGAAATCGCCAGGCCCCAGCACACGGTGCGGCGGCTCGTCGGGCATCGGCGGGTAGGCGTCGAACGCGTCGCTTCCCGTGGAATAGCCCTGACCGTGCATGCCGTGGTTCGCCTGCGGTGCGGCTTGCGCCAGCGCGCGCAATGCGATCGCCTCGAAACCGCGCTCGGTTTTCACGTAGTCGATCTCGACCGACATGCCCGCACTCTGCGGACCGGCGAGCCCGGCCGCTTCGAGCACGCGGGCGGGCAGATAGATGTCGCGCCCGAGATCCATGTCCGGGGCGGCAAAGCCAAAGCCTTTTTGCGCATTGAAGAACTTTACGACCGCCGACACGGTCTGATGGCCGCTCGGCGCCGCACGCTTGATCTCGGTCTGCGGCTTCCAGCCGACGCGCTCGAGATTGGCTTGCGTGGCATCGCTGCCGAGACGCCGCAGCTCCTGGCAAGCGAACCCTTTTGCGACCGGAACGATCATCAGATCGGCATCAAGGCCGGGCTTCAGATCGCGCGACAGACTGGGGTCGAGCCGATTGCTATGCACGAACACTTCGCGCCCGTCGTCGAGCAGGATGAAACCGAATCCCTTGGCGTGGTTGAACCACTTGACGATACCGTGCACCGGCCCTTCGGCGGACGGGCGCGGCGGCGGTGGCGGCGCGCTCGGAGCTGTTGCTTGCGGCGAATCGTAGAGCGGGACGGCCGGCGAATACATGCTCGGCTGCGGGGCCGCCCATGGGTCGGCAGCAGCCGGTTGCGGGGCGGGGGATTGCAGGACGGGCGATTGCGAGACGGGCGATTGCGGGGCTTCGGCCTGCGGCGCTGTTTGTCGCGGCGCCGGGGCCCGACGTGTCGGTGCCGCAGCAGCCGGGGAAGCTGCGGGCGCAGCGCCGGACGTTGCGCGCGGCGGGCGCATCAGGAAGGCCGGTTGAAAATCGCTGTCGGAAGGGGCGGAGTCGTTACGCGTCGTTCTTTTGGTCATTTAAGCCGTCGAAATTTTCTGAGGAACACGGGAAATGGGAAAGATCAACTTCAACTGCTCTCAAAATGCCATCAACGCGGCAGGAATTCAATTGATTTGACCTGACCTGCGGCCTTGGGCATTTTGCCCGCCTTCGCGTCCCTTTGGCCGGTATGGCATCTCCCTTGAACCCGATCTTCGCCAATCTATCGACGTCGATTTTCGAAGAGATGTCGCTGCTCGCACGCCAGCATGCGGCGATCAATCTCGGTCAGGGTTTTCCCGACGATCCGGGCCCGGCCGATGTGCGCCAGAAAGCGGCCGAGGCCGTCGTCGATGGCTGGAACCAGTATCCGCCGATGATGGGCTTGCCCGAATTGCGCAGCGCCATCGCTGCGCACTATGCCGCCCACCAGAATCTCGCGATCGATCCCGAGCACGAGACGATGGTGACCTCGGGTGCGACCGAAGCCATCGCGGGCGCTTTGCTTGCGTGCATCGCACCCGGCGACGAGGTGGTGCTGTTCGAGCCTGCCTACGACGCCTATCTACCGCTTGTGAAGCGGGCCGGCGGCGTGCCGAAATTCGTGAAGCTGCGCCCGCCCGACTGGCGCTTCGATTTGGCGCAGCTCAAGGCCGCAGTGGGCCCACGCACGCGCGCCGTGCTTTTCAACAATCCGCTGAACCCGGCGGGCTGCGTTTACGACGCGGCCGATCTCGCGATCCTCGCCCAAGCGCTCGACGGCACCGACGCGATCGTGATCGCCGACGAAGTTTGGGAGCATGTGCTGTTCGACGGGCAGCGGCACGTGTCGGTACTGGCCATCCCCGAACTGCGCGAACGCAGCATCAAGATCGGCTCGGCTGGCAAGATCTTCAATCTGACCGGCTGGAAAGTCGGTTTTGTCGTGGCCGCACCTTCTTTGCTGAAGGTGCTCGCCAAAGCGCACCAATACATCACCTTCACCACGCCGCCCAATCTGCAGAGTGCGGTCGCCTACGGGCTTGCCAAACCGGCCGAACATTTCGACGCGATGCGCGCTGACCTACAGGCACGGCGCGACCATCTTGCCACCGGCTTGGCGCAGGCCGGATTCGCGGTACTGCCGAGTGCGGCCACATATTTCCTCAATGTCGATCTCGGGCCGATGGGACTCGACGACGATGCCGCCTTCTGCCGCCGCATGGTCGCCGATGCCGGTGTGGCCGCCATCCCCGTTTCGGCCTTCTATGCCGATGCCGGCATGCGCAGTACGATCCGTTTCTGCTTTGCCAAGAAATACGAAACGCTCGATGCGGCCGTCGCCCGCCTCGTCGACAATGCGGGACGGCTGCTGGCGGCGCGCTCGTAACGGCGGCGGCAACGCGCTATCGTCGCCGCAACAACTATCGGGAGAGACACCGCGTGAACGCCCGTTTCGAGATTGGCCGCGTCAGCCCGACGCGGCGCGCCGCTTGACCGACCCCACACGAACGCTCGACGGGCCGCAGAGCTGGCGGCGGCTTGCCCTTGCGATCGCGCTCTCGACGCTCGGCTGCGTCGGCATGTGGTCGGTCATCGTCGTGCTGCCGCAGGTGCAGGCCGAATTCGGCGCCAGCCGCGCCGACGTCTCGCTCGCCTACACCGCGACGATGATCGGCTTTGCCGTCGGCGGCGTCGTCATGGGGCGCTTGTGCGACCGCTATGGCACGATGTTGCCGGTATTCGGCGGCACGCTCGTGATGGCGGCGGGCTATGTTCTAGCGGGCTTCGCCGACAGCCTCGTCGTCTTCGCACTTCTGCACGGAATCGCGATCGCGGGCCTCGGCAGCTCGGCCATGTTCGGGCCGCTGATGGCCGACATCTCGCGCTGGTTCGTCCGGCGGCGCGGCATCGCCGTGTCGCTGTGCGCGTGCGGCAATTATCTGGCCGGGGCGATCTGGCCGCCGGCCATGCAACCCTTTCTCGACACGCTCGGCTGGCGCCAGACCTATATCGGCATCGGCGTGATCGTGCTCGCAACGATGCTGCCGCTGGTCCTCCTGCTGCGCGCCAAGCCGCCATCGGCCGCGGACGAGGCAGAAGGCACACAGGCGTTTCAGACGGCGGCGCAGCTTCGTCTCGGCTTGTCGAGCGGCACGATCCAGACCTTGCTCGTGGTCGCCGGCGTTGCGTGCTGCGTAGCCATGGCGATGCCGCAAGTCCATATCGTCGCCTACTGCGCCGATCTCGGCTATGGCGCGGCGCGCGGGGCAGAGATGCTGTCGCTGATGCTGGCATGCGGCGTTGCCAGCCGCATCTTATCGGGCCTGCTCGCCGACCGCATCGGCGGTTTTGCGACCTTGCTGCTCGGTTCGTTTCTGCAAATGGTGGCGCTCGCACTTTATTTGTTTTTCGACGGGCTTGCCTCGCTGTTCGTGATCTCGGCCCTGTTCGGCCTGTTCCAAGGCGGAATCGTGCCAAGCTACGCGCTTGTGGTGCGCGCGATCTATCCGGCCTCGGAAGCGGGCATGCGCGTCGGCATCGTATTGATGGCGACCCTCGTGGGCATGGCGTTGGGCGGCTGGCTCTCAGGCGCCATCTTCGACTGGACCGGCAGCTATGCGCTGGCGTTCGTCAATGGGGTTGCGTGGAACATCCTCAATGTCGCGATCGTCGCGGGACTCATGTGGCGCGCGCGGATGCTCAGCCGCTTCTAGAGCGTGATCGTTTCATTGTGACGCGTATCCTGCGTTTTTGAAGTAGTTGGCGCATTCTCGCGGCTCGAAGACGTGGCACAGCGAACCAA
>Ga0315907_10005700_pt1 | contig 13422 bp, 16 predicted proteins | sample LakEriMetagenome_3_FD_203525 | JGI IMG/M metagenome (GOLD analysis project Ga0315907, IMG submission 203525) | Freshwater fungal communities from buoy surface, Lake Erie, Ohio, United States - Buoy 12 MA123 | ecosystem: Environmental > Aquatic > Freshwater > Lake > Lake biofilm | place: USA...
AAGCGACCTGCCAGCCTCGAAACGATCCAGCGTCAATTCGGAGCGGTCAAAGATGGTCGCGCGGTGATTGCCACCGAAACACCGATTGAAATCTACGATCAGTCCAGAGGGTGGATCAAGCAAGTCCTGTTGATGGATGGCGTTGTTTTTCGCAACGGAAAAAAGCAATTGCCAATCGTCGATTCGCACAACGATAAAACCGTTCGCAACGTCTTTGGCTCGATTCGCAATATCAGCATCGAGGGCGATCAGCTTATCGGCGATCCTGACTTTGCCAGCGATGCTGAATCGCAGATCGTTCGCACTCGATTTGACGAGGGGCATCTGACCGACTTTTCAATCGATGCAGTGATCTTGGAGCGTCAGCTAGTACCACAAGGCCAAAGCTACACAACGACATCAGGGCAGGTCATCGAAGGGCCGGCAGAGATCGTCACGAAATGGGAGCCACACAACGCGAGTATCTGTGCAACGGGTGCAGATCCTAATTCCACTGTTCGTCGGTCGTCTGACCGGAAAGAGGTAACGAGAATGGACGAGTCTTTGATGAAGACTTTGGCCGGGCTCGGAGTGCCGGAAGGCATGACCGATCCAAGTGCAATCATCGCTTTTTTAGCCGGAAAGCTAAGCGGTTCTGTTGAGGAAGAATCCTCAGAGCAAACACCACTGGGCGAAGTCGAAAACATGGAAGGCGAAAAGCCTGCCGAAGAAGTCGCAGAGCGTGCCGAGCACACTGGCGACGAAATGAAAGTTGAAAAGATGGAAGAAGAAGTAAAGGCCGAAGTTGAACGTCAACTCAAGGCCGATAAGGTTCGTCGTCAAACAATCCTCAATCATTGCAAGTTGGCCAAGCTTGAGCGAAGCTTTGCTGATTCGCTGATTGAAGATCAAACCGTTACCGTTGAAATCGCTCAAGAAAGGATCATCCGAGCTATGGCTCAACAACCATTGGGAGCCGTAACCGGCTCGAACCTTCGCGTTACCGAAAGCGAACAAGATAAGTTTGAAGCGGCTGCTAAAGCTGGCTTTACTCAGCGATGCTTTCAAGGCAACATTACCAAGACTCAGGCTGAAAAGGCCGAGGGCGATTCGCACTTTAAGAGTCTCGGAGTCTATCGACTTGCCGAAGCTTGCGTTCGTCGCATGGGAATTGATCCTGAAAAGCACAGCAAGTCCGAAGTTGCTCGCATGGCGATGGGTCATAAGCCCACTTTGGATCGGGTCAAGCGTGCGGTTGGCGATGCTTACCATACGACCGGATCGTTCCAAAACATCCTGTTCGATGGACTTAACAACACCTTGCGAGCGGCTTATGACGAAGCCCCTTACACTTGGTCGTTCTGGGTTCGTCAGCGTCAAAGCGTTGAGGACTTCAAAGATATTCACGCAACCCAATTGAGCGAATTCCAGAACTTGGAAGTCGTTCCAGAGGGCAAAGAGTACCCTGAAAAGAAGATGAGCGATCGTCGCAAGACCTACAATATAGACAAGTTTGGAGCAAACTTTTCGGTGACATGGGAAACGATTGTCAATGACAATCTTGATGCACTTTCGCGCATCCCAACGATGCAAGGAACTGCGGCTCGTCGGACTCAGGAAAAGTTGGTCTACGATACTTTCCTGTCCAATCCTCTGATGCCCGATGGGGTCGCTCTGTTTTCCGCTTCACACGCAAGCGGTCGAAACATTACGGCCGTAAGCCCAGCGGCTCCAAGCGAAACGACGCTTGACGAAGGTTTTGAGTTGATGAGCAAGCAAGTTGGGCTTAACGGCTCGTTGCTTAACTTGATTCCATCGGTGTTGCTGGTTCCACAAAAGTATTCCGCAACCGCATTGCGGATTACCAACAGCTTGTCGTTCGCTCAAAGCAACGGCAACGAGGGAATCAGTAGCTTGTACGGTGTCAATGGCGTTCGTCCGTTGCAAGTGGTTACAACCGCTTTGCTTGACAATAACAACACTACCAACTGGTACTTGATTGCATCGAGTTCGCTGGTTGACACCGCTGAGATTGTTTTCCTTCAAGGTGAGGAATCGCCAGTCCTTGAGAACGAATGGACGATGCTCAGCGATAAGTGGGACTTCAAGATTCGCCAATCAATGGGTTGTGCGATGATCGACCATGTCGGCTTCTACGGAAACCGTACCTAGTCTTAACTGACGATCTTTGCCCTTGGGTCGCTTGACCTGAGGGCTTTTTGGAATTGAACAAACAAACAAAAGGGATAAACGAAATGGCTGGACTTCGAGATTTTAGGAACTACTCCGATGACTTCATCGGGCCTGCGGTGTCTTTTCCAACTTCGGCGAATATCGCTTCGCCTTGGGTTTACGCGGTCACTGGTGCAGCACCTCCGACAGCACAACGCAACAACGATCGAAAGGTTCTGACTTTGACGAGTGCAAGTCAGATTCAGATCCTTGGCGGTTCGCATGGTGATGCGTTGGCGTTCGATATTGACGACATTCAGCGGGTTGTCATGCGAGCAAAGAACGGTGCATCGACCTTTACCAGCGGATCAATCTTGGTCTTCGGTGTCGGTTCGGCTCGGAATGATACCGCTGACAGCGTGACGGCTCATGCTTGGTTCCGAATGGAAGGTGCCAACAGCACGACAGTTGTCTATGTCGAAACCGACGACGATGTTCGAGATAACAATGATGTCTCGACAGGCGTGACGCTTGGCACAACCTACAAGGAGTTTGTGATTGACTTCACAGGCGGTAAGCAGGATGTCAAGTTCTACATCGACGGTCAGCGAGTCGCAGCGTCCACGACCTTCGATATGTCGAGCTACTCGGCTGGCCTTCAACCGATTGTCCAGCTTCAAAAAGCGGCTAACACCAATGCCGATGTTTTTGAAATGGACTACATCGAAATCGTTCCCAAGCGAGCCTAATCGATGTCACTTAGCGACATGGTCGAGCGAGATGCTAAGGCAGTGTTTTGCAACCCGAATGACTTCGCTGAACCCGTGACCTACTACAAGGAAAACGGCAAGGCAAGGCACATAAACGCGGTTGTGATTCGTGACGCTTTAGCGATCTTGCCTGAGGACGGCGATACAATCACGCCAGTCTTCGAGGTTCATGTTGCGAATGATGGAGTCGAAGGAATCTTGAGCGAAGAATTGAACCTTGGAGGGGATCAGATCGCATTCTCTCCAAGGGTCGGTAAACAGGTCGAGCGTCGAACTGTTACCCGGTTGATGGGCCACGATAACGGGATGTTGCAACTCGAATGCCGTTAGCAGTCGTCGAACAAATCGCGATCGAAATCAAGTCGCGTTTAGATGCGATGATCGGCAATGGCAATTATGCAACCGATGTCCTCGAAGTTGTTCGGCCAACGAGGTTCGGAGACTTCACGCCCAAGGATCGACAGGTAATGCTGGTTCAAGGGCCACAGGAGCTTGTTGCTGAGTTATCGCATCCAGGCAACCCACCAGCGCAAGCTTACCGGCAGATATACCAGATCCGTTGTCACTTGATGCCTTCGGAGCGATCAACGGCAACAATTGATGAACTACTGAACCAGTTCCAAGCCGACATCGTGCGAGCGATTGCAGGAGTGTCTAGCACTTGGCACACGTTTGGCGGTTTGGCGAATGATGCTCAGTTTATGTCACCAGAATACGTTTCGGCAGATGGCGGTCTTGATGGGATCAATTGCCCGATAGCCGTGACGTTCCGAACCGACGATGACGATCCAACCCAGGTAAGAGGCTAGCATGACGACATTGAGCGAGTTCAAAGTCGATGTCGATCAGGCTTCGCTAGATCGCATCAAGGCGGCTCTTGGTAAGTTTGAGTATCATCTTAGCCGGCACATGGCAACGGCTGTTAATCGAACGGCCAGGACGGTTGGCGTTGAAGCGGCTCAGCAACTTGGCAAGGTCGTAAACTTTAAGCTTCACAGCAAAAACAAGTTTACATCGAAGCGATACACAAAAGCGGCGACTCTCAAAAAGGCTGTTTGGCGCAAACAGAATGCGACGGCTGACAGTCCACGAACAGCGGTTAAGCTTTGGGGCGGTCACCCTTTCCCGGTTCGTTGGCACGAAGCCTATGAGTTTCAACGCAAGCGGAAGAAAAAGACTGTATCGGAAGGCATCTACTATCGAACCCACGTTGGCGGCGGCTGGACGGCCGTGCTCGATGGCTTTCTAGTTCGTCAATGGGGCGGCCATGCTTACAAGCGACTCGAAGGATCTAGGGCGATTCGCAAGATCAGAGGTATGAGCCCCGGCGATTACTTCGATGAAAAGAACATTCCAGAGGTTGCGCACAAGGTCGCGGCTGAGCGATTGCCAATCGAGATCAAGCGACGCTTGCGAGACGTGACGATGGCGGCTGAGGGAAAAATCAAACTGCGTTCATCTCCAGACTTAGGAAACCTAACATGACTTTATTGAAGCGAAAACGAGTCTTAGCGGCCAAGGTTGAAGCGACTCCAGGAACCGCCGAAACATTGACGGCGGCTGAAGCGGCATTCAATTGCTACGACATCATGATTCAAACCGAAACAGAGCTTGAGTCCAGGGAGGGTCAAGGCTCATTCGGTATGCGTGCTAGCGTTCCAGGTGGCTACAAAGGTCGCATCACCTTCAAGCATGACGCAAGCTGGGATGGGACAGCAACCGAACCGTCATGGGCCGATACGTTCTTGCCTGCTTGCGGTTGGGTCAAGTCCGGTCAAGTGTTCACGCCTCGAACCGAAGCACCAGGAAGCAACGTCAAGACGCTGACGATCGGTGTCTACATCGATGGCGTTCTCAAGTTGCTTCGAGGTTGCGTTGGGACTTTCAAGCTTAGCTGTCCAAGTGGGAAAGCGGCTTTCCTTGAATTTGATTTCATGGGCATTTGGCAATCGCCAACCGACACTGCAATCTTGACTCCGACCTATCCAGCGGCTCAGCCTTTGCGATTCGCATCGAGCACGACGACCTGGAATAGCGTTGCCTTGGAAGTCGAGAACCTGACACTCGACAGCGGCAACACGATGATCCTTAGGGAGTCCAGCGGGACAGCGGCGGGATTCTCGGCGGGACTGATTACCAATCGAACGATCACGATTACAGGCAACCCCGAAGCGAAGACGGTAGCAACGCAAGATCGTTATGGTAAACTTCTCGACCTGAGCGAACATGCTCTGACCTGGAGTCTCGACGGGCCAACCAACAGCGTCATCACAATCAATGCACCCAAGGCTCAGATCCAATCGATCAGCGAAGCCGACCGGGAAAACATGGTTGTCGATGAAATCACTTGGCAAGCCAATCGAGACGGGTCGAACATCGACCAAGAATGCTCGATAACTTTCACAGCAGCGACCTAACATGCCAATCAGTTTAGAACCGGGTCAGACGTTTCCAATCTGGCTCGAAAGCGATAAAGACGTTCCGATGGCATCGAGGCCGGTCTTCGATGCTAAGGCACAATCGATGCGACAGCAACGCAAGGTGCTAGAAGTCATCGACGTGATTTTCAAAGACGGCGTTTCAGTCGAGGAAGTTTTCGATCAGACGCGGGATTGTCTTTTCGATTGCTTGGCAGGATGGCGAAACGTACCGAAGCAGTTTTCAAAAGAATCGATCGAGGATCTACTGACCTTCGACGAGTGCCGAGAGTTGCTTAGGAAATGCGGCTCGAACCAGCGAATGAGTGGCGACGAAAAAAAATGATGAGGCTTGCGGCGTTGATCCGGCAAGGGAAGCTTTGCCGGGGATGCTCTAGCAAGCAATGCAAAGACGAGGGGACAGAGCGAGAACCGATCGAAATCGAGTGCCCACAATGCAAGGGTCAAGGGTGCAGCGAATGCAACCAAGGATCGATTCGGATCTTGGGATGTCCAAACAAGCTTTGCAGTCCGATAGTTGATGCGGTTGAATTGTGCGACTTGTACGCGAAGGGCTTGCCACCTGTACTGGGTGGTGCTCTCGATCAAGCGGCATGGTTCTTGGAAGCGGCGAAATTCCTCGAAGTCGAAGAAATGACAATCAAAGCGGAGCGACAAAGTGGCTAGCGAGAGCGTCAAGATACTCATCGAAGCAGAGGACAAAGCATCGGCTCAGGTTGCCAACGCATCGAAGAACATCGAGCAAGCGGTAAAGGGTGTCAAGGAAACTGGAGCAAGGGCCAAGGGTTCCATCGAGTTCGTCGGCGTGATGGCAGGTCAGCTAGGCGGCGGCCAATTGCAGACAGCGGCTCAAGGTGTAGCTGCGATCACTGAGAAGGTCGGGCAGTTCTCTGAGGTGATGAAGACTGGCGGCAAGGGTGCTGCATTCTTTCAAGCTGGTATCGTCGCTCTAGTTGGCGTGATGGCGTTCCAATTGGGAAAGACGATTAGTGAAGCGATCTTCGGCGTAAGGGATCTTGCCAAAGAATTTGAAGACATGACGGCTGAATCTGACCAGCAAGCCGAAGCGATGAAGCAGATCGCATCGATCAAATTCGGCGAGCAACTAGAAGACGTTCAGTTAATTAAAGATCCAAAGAAGCAACAAGCAGAAGCGGTTGCGTTGTTCAAGGCGATCGAGGAGCAACGAAACAACGCGATAAAGTCTGCATCGGTTTATGACGCTCAAGCAGAAAAGATCCGAACGAAAGAAGCTAATTTTCTCGGCATACTTTCGGAGGCTGATAACGATCGAGCGAACCAAATACAACTGCAAGCCAATCAGCAAAAAGCTTTAGTTGGCGAACTGGATAACGAGCTAGCTCAACTCGGAAAGTTATTTGGCCCACGGGCAAAGATGATCGAGCAGATTAAGCAACAACAGAAGGCCGAAGACGAAGCAGCACAGAAGAAAAAAGCGATCGACGATTCGGCGTTGTCGTCACTTCGATCGATCAATTACCAGTACCTCGAACTCACCAAGGGCCAAGAAGCGGCCAGGCGTGAGCAGATGAAAGACCAAGGGATGAGCGATATTCAGATCGATCGGATCTTGTTCGCTGAGCGTGCCTTGGGTGTCGAAAAGCAACTAGCCGATCAAAAGCGTAAAGCAGAAGAAGCAGAGCAAAGCAGACTGCAAAAGGTCGCGGATCTTAGGGAGTCGGAACTAGAGCGACTTGAGGAACAGAAGATCCTTTTGGAGCAAGGCGAAAGAGCGGCTCATGTCTTTCGGCTGACTCAGCAAGGATTAGATCGAGACACCGCCGAAGCAATCGCCAACGCTCAAGCGGCATCGGAACAGGCGGCTAAGTCCAAGCAGATCCAGACGGCTCAACCGGTCGCGGCTGTCGAGTCAAGATTGCTTTCCAGAGGGCCACAACAAGACAAAATGAGCGACATCGCAAAGAGTTCCAAGGCAACAGCGGAACAAACAGCGGCGATCAATGTTGGCATCTCAAAGCTTGCTACCGAAGTCGCAAAGGATCGAGCCGATCGAGCAAAGCAAGAGCAACTAGAGATCACAATAGCCGGGAGGGGTGCTTAATGATTCTCGAATATAGCCTGATGTGGTCGAAGCCCACAACCTCGGCAAGTGCATCCGATAACTTTCGCAAGTTTCAGATTAAACTCCAGCGTGCCTATCAATGCGTGACAAGTCCCGATGAAACTGAATCAGGAGTCTACAACGGAACCGATTTGCAAGGCAATCAGTTGCCACAATTAGGGGCTAGGTTCGGACTCGATTATCCGTTCGCGTATGCCGACAATATTTCTATCGAGCGACCTTCGCCTATCTTGTTCATTGTCACGGTTGACTACACTGGCGAGCTAGGGCCAGGCGATAGCAACAACGAAAACAATCCGCTTTTCGCTCCACCTCGAATCGATTGGGATGATGTTGAAAGCGAACAGGAGATCGATGAGGATTTCGACGGTGTTCCGATTCAGACGATCAACGGCGAACCGATCGAGGGCGTGAAAGCCTTGATTCCAGATCAGACGGTTGCGATCAAACGAAACATGCTTCTGTTTAATCCCTACGTCCAAGCCAGATACCGCCGAGCGGTCAACAGCGACATCTTTTTAGGATGGCCACCAGGGACAGCGAAGCTAATGAAGCTATCGGCATCGAACGTCCCAAACGATCAAGGCGGATATTGGGAAGTCTCGGCACAGATCCAGTTCCGATACCCTTACCGAACCACTCCCGAAAAGGCGTGGTATTCCAGAGTGAGGCATGAAGGGTATTATGAGCGTGTCGAACTGTCCGGGCCCGGAGCGGGAACCAAGGTAGTTCGCGCGGTCGATGCGAACAAAGAACCAGTAACCAAGCCTGTTCTACTTGACGCAAGCGGAGTTCGTATTCCAGGCGTTGAACCGGGCGAAGTCCAGACTGCACACTGGCTCGAATTCAAACTTTACGATTCACTTCCTTACTCAGCTTTAGGGCTACTCTAATGGCAACACTTACGAATGTTTTCTTGACAATTCCAGACGGCGAATTTACGAACCTTGACCTAGCGGCGAATGCCAACATTGATCCATCAAAGATCGCTCAGCGGGTCTTGGCTGAGTCGGTTGTTCCTGTCCATGCGTTTAAGGTTTGGGACGCAGTAACATCCAACCCCGTTTCAGCTGCGGCAAACGACGATCTAGGGCTTGTAACCGGAACATGGGGCACAAACCCAGTCCGGCTAACCGGTGGAGATATGAAGGCACTGGGGGCCACTACAAGGCGAATCTACTTTTCCGTGCCGATTCCCGCCAACTACGAAGATGGCGAAACGATCCAAATTCGCGTTCGGGCCAAGATGGAAACGACTTTGGCCGATGTGAGTTGCACGGTCGATCTTGAGGCTTACGTTGGGTCAAGTGGTTCGCTTGGTTCGGATCTTGTTGCGACCTCGGCTCAGTCGATGAACAGCCTGACAGCTGCAAACTACGATTTCACCCTCAGCGGCTCAGGCGTGAATCCTGGCGACTTGATCGAGTGCCGGCTGTCGATAGCTTGCAATGATGCGGCATCGGCTACAGCGGTGACTCCAGCGGTCTACAAAGTCTCATTGCTCTGTGACACCAGGGGCTAAGCGTGGCAACAGAGATCGGAGTATTTACACCGGGCGATGCTGAACGTGTCTGGAAAGCGGTGCAAGCTTTCGAGCGTGGCATCGCGACTTCCAAAAGCGACGAGCGACGTTTCGTCCCTGCTCCGATCTATTGCAAGAACCGATCGACTACACTTGAGATCCCTGCCTATGGTTGTATGCAGGTCGTCGGAACCGAAGAAATCGGCGGTCAGAACTATTTGATCGTCGATAGGCCGTTCGACTACAGCGATTCCTCATTCGGGCCATTCCTTTTAAACAGTCCAGCGGCGATCGAGCCTGAGGGCTTGGGCGTTGCTCAGAATGGGCCAGTGTTCCGAGCGATCAAAGACACAGGGACTTTTACGGTTGGAACCAGGCTGAATCCTACGGCGGATAGCTTCAAGCTTTCCAAGGGGCCATTGTTCGTTTATTTGGGCGATGACGACGTTGACGAGGACATCATCAAGGTAGAGCGTTGCGAGACTCCGCTGCTTGCGGTTGCGACCTCGGGCATCTCGGCCAATTCATCGGGCACAGTCACGGCTAAGCAACCAGCCAGCGGTAATTGGACATCAGGGAGCGTGACTTACACGGCGTGGAATCCGACAGGTGACGCGATTGGATCAAATAAGACCGTTTTGATTTGGCCAGTTGACGCTAAATGGGTCGCAATCGAGGTTTGCTAAATGGCTCGAATCGGAAAATGTTGTTGCCTTTGCGAATGCTTGCCACTCGAAGACCTTCCAACGGTAACGATCAGCGGATATACGGGCCAAGGATGGACGGGCGATTGTTGCTACGAGCAGATATTCACGCCAAACTCTGCTAGTTGGTCGAAGTCATGCTCTGGTAATATCTACGAATCGACAGCAACCGAAAACTGCGTAACTGAGCATTGGATTCAGTACGGGCCGAACTATAGAGGGTTCGAGTTCTTCCCTGGCGGTTGCGATGAAATCCCTGAGGATTATTGTTGCTTCGGCAGTTCCGAAAAGATCGTGCAAACGACAACCAACTGGGCCTTTACTGACTATGCTTTTATGGCGGTTTGGACTAGGCCAAAAAGGATCATCGTTCGGATAAGCCAAGAGGACGTTGATTGCTCAGGGGTCGAAGGGGAAACAGGCGGATGCAAGATCGTCATTCGGTCGCGGTTCGTTTACGATTGGAAAAGTAAAATTTACGGCGTGAATTTTTTCGACGTTGACCAATCCGCGATTCTTTACAACGACACATGCTTTGAGTTAAATGACGACTACGTTTTTGACATCGAGGACATCGGCAAGGAATCAATAGCTACCTGTTCCGATGTTCCATCTGAACCTCCGAGTCCTACGTTTCGATCTTGCGTCTACGAGGGTGAATTCTACTTCGATCGCGTTCGCTACTACGATGAAATGCCGACCGGATCGATTACGTTTACAAATGCAAACGTCCCTGGTTGCGATTCAAGCGGATGCGAATACGAGCCTTACAGCTACGTTTCGCAGGTTTGCATTAACAGTCCATCGGGAGCGATCAATAATAATGAGTGCGTTTTCAGAGAGCCTTGCCACTGTGCTGGAACGGTTTCAACCAGAGATTTGATTGCAACGCCACCAGATACAATTTGTGAAGGGAACACGGTAACAGAAGTCGGAGATTGCTTTGGTGAAGGTCTTTGCAACACGTTGACTGCATCATGCAGGAATCCAGGCGATCCACCGCACTTTTCCTACGATTGCAATGATGGAATCGGTGTCAATGTTTTGGGTTACTACATAGATGACTGCTTTGGCATTTCGGGAATTGGAAGCGATGGGTACATGCCTGGAGGTACGTTCATTGATACACCAAACGGCTCTCGATTGGTTTACAATGGATGCGGTGGTTGCACTGGCGAAGCTTCTTGCTACCAAAGAAATCAGCAAGATACAGCTAATGTCGCTCCATACAACGTGCTTTTCGATTGTTCGCAGTCTCCATGCGATCAGGAATGCTGTTTTTACTTCGACGATTGCCCGAATTGTTACCCAGACGGAATTTGCGTAGAAAAGTATTCGCGACCATACTCGACGGTAACGGCTCACACTCGAAGCCAGACTTGTAGCGGGATCAGTCAGAAATCAGTTTGCCTAGGAGCCCCACAATGGACGATCGTTCTGTCCTAAATATCACAATCGACGGATCACCGATGCAAGACGGCTCAAAGCCAACTCCGACCTTTCGCAAGATTGATCTATTGGGAAATCCTCAAAGGCAGATCACGCAGCAAGAAATCGAAAAGCGAAAACAGGATCGAACAACCAAGCAGGGCCAATTCGCATGGGCCAAACTTCATTCCTACACCGGTTGCGATCCTCAGTGGCTTGACCTTTGGCAGTATTTCATCCCTCAGCGGTGCGACTGCAAGGACGGCTACCAAAAGATCCTCGAAGAGATGCCACCCGACTTCACTTCGCCCGATGCTTTCTTTGCTTGGGGGGTCGCGCTGCATAACGCGGTGAATCGCAAGCTTGGCAAGCCTGAATTAACGATCGATGAAGCTAGAAAAATATGGAGACGAAACGATGGGCTGGAGTCTACGAAAGCTTGAACGTAACGTGGTCGAGATTTCAATCGATCTTGACCGGAACAGGGATTGGGAACAGTGGGTATTGCTTAGAAGCGATGTCCACCACGACAACCCAAAATGCAACCAAGACCTAGAGCGAAAGCACCTCGATGAGGCGATCGAGTACGATGCTCCGATTATCGACAACGGGGACTTGTTTTGTGCGATGCAAGGCAAGTGGGACAAGCGAAGCGACAAGAACGCTTTGCGTGAAGAGCATCGAGGTAGCAACTATTTCGATTTGCTAGTCGATACAGCGGCTAAGTTTTACGAGCCCTACAAAGATCAATTCGCGGTGCTCGGCAAAGGCAACCATGAAACAGCGGTAACAAGTCGGCATGAAACCGACCTGACCGATCGCCTAGCCTCTAGGATGCGGGCACATGGCTCGAATGTCGAGGCTAGCGGCTACGGTGGTTTCGTTATGTTTCGGTTCGTTGATGCGGCTCAAAACAAGCCAGGAAACAAAAACAGAGCGAAGGCGGTCAAAGATTCTAAGATCCTCTTTCATTTCCACGGGACAGGCGGCGGCGGGCCAGTGACGAGAGGCACGATCCAGACGAACCGGATCGCGGTATGGTCGCCAGATGCTCATATCGTTCTGACGGGTCACACGCATGACGAATGGCAAATGCCGATCCCTCGAATGCGTTTAAGCGATCGCGGAAAGGTATACCACGACGAGCAATTGCATATCAGATGCCCAGGCTACAAAGACGCATGGAGCGATTCTAATAGCGGCTGGGAAGTCGAAAAGATGCTAGGGCCGAAGAACCTCGGCTCGGCGTGGCTTAAATTCTACTGGGACTGGAAAACCGAATGCGTTCGCTATGACTCAGTGAGGGCGAAATGAGATGCCGACTGCGTGGCAAGTATTATCGCCTTCGGTTCGCCAAGCTCGCATCGCCAAAGATCGGACTTTGTGACTGGGACGCAAGAACGATCACGATCCACCCGCGGCTCAAGGGTGAACTGCAATTGGATACGATCATCCATGAGCTTTTACACGCTTGCCAACCGGATCTAGGCGAAGAAGCGATCGATTCGACGGCGACCGATATTGCCAGAGTGCTAACCCGTCTTGGCTATCGCAAGCAATAAAAAAAGCCGGACGAATCCGGCTCGATCTCCTAAGGGATAAAGGGGTAAATTCATTAGGGTTGTTTAATTCAGAAATCCTCTTCCCTTGCGTCGGCGTGGTAGTCGCAACCGATCGAAGTTGATGGCCTTTGCGACCTGTCCCTTTTTTCGCTTCGTTGACGCGGAACAAAGTCGCTATCTAGGTATCCAGCTTTGCGAAGCTGGGCCAGAACCTTGAACTTGCATTTTGAGCAATACTTGATGCCTTTGGCGGCTTTCGTCACGTTGCACATTTCGCACATCTTGTTTTACGCTCATCGCTTTTTCATCACCTTTTCAAGCTTGAAATCAAATCTCTCTTGATCCATTCTTTCCAGCAGAGCATTCACAGCCCATGCGGAAAACCCCAAGCCAAGCTTTTCGGCGTGGCTCTGAAATTGAACGTAAAGATCATCTTCGATCTTAATTGATCGATTACGCTTAGGCTGTTCGCCTCGATCGCGGTAGGTTTTAGGTTTGCTCATTATTTTTTACTCATCGGCATAATCACGCAGATCAGATCCCCACAAACAAGCTTAACCGGTCGATCCGGTTCGCTGAGGTGGACATCGACCGATGCAGTCGGATCAACCGACCTGAGGAATTCAGCCAAGAATCGATGGTCGATCGTGGTATTGATTCGTCGATCGGTGGCAACCACCATCTGCACGCTTGACGATCCGACATCGGCGGTTCTAGCTGCCATCGAAAGCGTTCCATCGGAG
>Ga0315907_10005708_pt1 | contig 13405 bp, 10 predicted proteins | sample LakEriMetagenome_3_FD_203525 | JGI IMG/M metagenome (GOLD analysis project Ga0315907, IMG submission 203525) | Freshwater fungal communities from buoy surface, Lake Erie, Ohio, United States - Buoy 12 MA123 | ecosystem: Environmental > Aquatic > Freshwater > Lake > Lake biofilm | place: USA...
CGTCGGAAAGGTCATGGGCCTTGGAGCGTCCGCCCACCAGCAGCGCCGCACGGGGGCGGGGCAGGGGATCCGTCAGGGTGGCGAACCGGGCGCCGGCCTCCGCAAGGCGCTCCGGGGTGACGCGGTGCGGCGAGCCGGTGATGGACAGGATGTTGGGGCCGGTGATCCCGTCGTGGCGGGGGGCGACGATCAGGTCGAAGGCGGCGCGCGGCGCGCGGGGGTTCTGGATCTGCACCACCAGGGTCCTCCCCCCTGACCAGCGCCGGAGGCCAAGCGAGAGAGGCAGGGTGGCGCGGCCCGCAGCGATCCAGACGTCCGGCCAGGGTGGGCCTATTCCTGTTCCACCGGCGAGGGCGGTGAGGGGAAAGGGGTTCAGAAACCAGGGCAGGCGGCCCATGCGGCCCTTCCACAGGACGGTGCGGACGCTGACCGTGGCCGGCGTCAGCCGGGCGAGGGCCTCCGCCAGTCCGAGGGCCGGGCCGGCGTTCCCGGCCTTGTCATCGGACACGGCCCAGATGGAAAGGGGGTTGGCCAAGAGCCAGCGGGCCCTAGATCCACTCCACCTTGACGATCTCGTAGGCCTTGACGCCTCCGGGCGTGTTGACCTCGACGACGTCCCCGGTCTCCTTGCCGATCATGGCCCGGGCGATGGGGGAGGTGATGGAAATCTTGCCGGACTTCACGTCCGCCTCATGCTCGCCGACGATCTGGTAGCGAGCCGCGTCCTCAGTGTCCTCGTCGACGACCGAGACCGTGGCCCCGAACTTGACCTGGCTGCCGGACAGCTTGGACACGTCGATCACCTGGGCCCGGGCCATCCGGTCCTCGATGTCGGCGATCTGGCCTTCGATCCAGCCCTGCCGCTCCTTAGCCGCATGGTACTCGGCGTTCTCCGACAGGTCGCCGTGCGCGCGGGCTTCGGCGATGGCGGCGATCACAGAGGGGCGCTCGATCGTCTTGAGACGCTTCAGGTCTTCGTCGAGGGCGTGGTAGCCCTCGGCGGTCATCGGGACTTTTTCCATAACCGGGTGGTCTCGGGTCTGCGCTGGGGACGTGAATCACACCGCGGGCACAAGCGTCCGTGGGGGGAAAAGGATAGGTCCCGGACGGCCGAAACTCAAGTGTGCAATGCGGCAAGGCCTCAACTTTATTGCGGTTCCTCGGTCTCGGGGCCCGGAGCCGTCGGCATCGGAACCTCCGGCGCATCAGCTGGCGAGGCGAGTGCGGGGGCATCGGGAGGGGGCTCCGGAGGCGGCGGACCGGCAGGAATGGGGCCCGAGGGCAGCCGCTTCACGGCCGCGGACATGACGTTTCGCCAGACCTCCGCCGGGAGGGAGCCCCCGGACACCCCCTTCATGGGTCGGTTGTCGTCCCGGCCGAGCCAGACCACGGTGACGATCCCGCCCGTGTAGCCGGCGAACCAGGCGTCCTGGTAAGCCGAGGTCGTACCGGTCTTGCCGGCCAGGTCGCGACCGGGGAGAGCGGCCCGGGTTCCGGTTCCCGCAGTCACGACCTGCCGCATCATGCGGTTGAGTTCGGAGAGGGCGGGGTTGTCGATCACCTGCTTCGGGGCCGCTGGCGCCGGACGGCTCCAGACCACCCGCCCCCCCGCCGTGCGGATCCGCGAGACGCCCCAGGCCTCCACCTGCCGACCCCCCGTGGCGAAGGCGCCATAGGACTCGGCGAGGTCCATCGGCGTGACCAGTCCCGATCCCAGGGCCATGGCCGGCGTGGTGGGGATGGGGGTGGAGATGCCCAGCCGCCGGGCCGTCGAGGCCACGGTGTCGCGCCCGACCTCGTCCGCCAGCCTGGCGGCGACCGTGTTCACCGAACGCGCGAGGGCGGTCTCCAGGCTCATGGGTCCCTGGAACCCAGGCTCGGAGTTGGCCGGCGACCAGCCCTCAAGGGTGATGGGCTCGTCGACGACCTCGCTGTCCGGTGTGCGCCCGGCCTCCAGCGCGGCCAGCCAGACGAAGGGCTTGAAGGCCGACCCGGGCTGGCGGCGGGCGTCGGTGGCGCGGTTGTAGGGGGCCTTGAGGTGGTCGGTTCCCCCCACGAGGGCCCGGACGGCGCCGGACCCGTCCAGGACCACCACGGCCCCCTGCTGCACCCCCTGCGCCGCACCCCTGGAAACCCCGCTCCGAAGCGCGTCCTCCGCCGACCGCTCCAGGGGCAGGTCCAGGGTGGTTTCGACGACGAGGTCCTGCCGGACCGGCCCCGCCCGGCGCCGCGCCTGGGCGTCCATCCAGTCCACGAAATACTGGGCCGAGGCCTCCGGCGCCCGGGTCCAGACCCGGGGGCTCTCCTTGAGCGCCGCGGTCCGGGCCTTGGCCGACAGGGCCCCGGTCTCGACCATGGCGTCGAGGACCAGCTTCGTCCGCTCGGCGTTGCGGGCCGGCTGGTCCACCGGATTGTAGCCCGTCGGCGACTTGGGAATGGAGGCCAGCATGGCGGCCTCCCGGACGGTCAGACGCGACGCCGGTTTGTTGAAGTAGCGCCAGGCGGCGGCCTCCAGGCCCCAGGCGCCCTTTCCGAAATTGATGCGCGAGAGGTAGAGGCCGAGGATCTGCGGCTTGGTGAAGGCCCGTTCCAGCTGGACGGCCAGGGCGACCTCCCGGGCCTTCCGCTCCAGGGTCTTGTCCTGGTTGAGAAAGAGAAGGCGGGCCACCTGCTGGGTGATGGTGGATCCGCCCTGGGCCACGCCCCCTTCCGCCAGGTTGGCGGCGGCGGCGCGGGCGATGCCCGCCGCGTCAAATCCGGGATGGCTGTAGAAGCGCCGGTCCTCGATCGCCACGAAGGCGGCGGGGACATGGGCGGGAAGGCTACGGATGTCGACCGCCGGCCCGTAGCGACCGCCACGCACGCCGATCCGCGCGCCGTTGCGGTCGACGAAGACCACCTGGGGCGCCCGCTCGATGGGCGGCAGGGGCGGCAGGGCCGCCGCCCCGGGCAGGCCGGGAAGCGGGGGCAGGCTCACCGTTGCGGAGGCGAGGAGGCCGATCAACATCCGTCAGGTCCGTCAGGCAGGCGGGAGCGCCTGCCGGTGAAGGCTGGCCGCTGACCATGGCGAAGGCATGGCGGCGAAGGCGCTCACGCGCTCTCGACGATCCGGCAGCCCGCCAGCTCCCCGGCGTCCGGCGGCTCGAAGACCCCCTCGGTGAAGTCGAACATCTCGGGCGTCACCACGAATGAGAAGCCTTCCCCCTGGATCTGGTTGCGCGACAAGACCCGGCCGCGCCGGATCTCCTTTGGCGCCGTCAGGTAGTGGAACTGTGCCGGCAGCTCGCAGAGGCGGGCGATCTCGGCCACCCGGGCCCGGTCAGACCGTCGGAGCAGGCCGAGGTCCAGAACCACGGGGGTCCCCGTCGCCATGACCGCCGCCGCCGTCGACCAGATCTGGGCCTCGCACCGCTCTATGCGTTCCATCAGCCAGTTGAAGTCCGGCTGCTGGGGCATGTCCTGGGCGAAGAGCCGCGCCATCCAGTCGTCGATGGAGAAGCTCACGGCGCGCTCCCGGCGGGCGAGGTCGGCGGCGTAGGTCGACTTGCCTGCGCCGGACGGGCCGAAGATCACATGCAGGGTCGGGGTCACGGCGGGGCTCAACGGACGGTCAGGCCGCCATCAATGACCATCTCGGCGCCGGTGACATAGCGGCTCTCGTCCGAGGCCAGCCACAGGACGCCGTTGGCGATGTCGAGGGGGAAGCCCTTCACGCCGAGGGGCACGGCCGTTTCCGTCAGGGCGTCGAGAGCCAAGTCCCGCTGCGGGCGGGCGTTGTCGCCCGGGCCGCCGGTGCCGATGATGCTGTCCCAGATCGGGGTCTCGATGATGCCGGGATGCATGGAATTGACCCGGATCCCGTCCTTGGCGTTGGCGCACTCCATGGCCACGGACTTGGTCATCAGGCGCACGGCGCCCTTGGTGGCGCAGTAGCCGCTCATGTTGGGCGAGCCCTTCAGGCCGGCGATCGAGGAGATGTTGATGATCGAGCCCGTCTGGTGCTCGCGCATCAGGGGCAGGGAATGCTTCATGCCCAGGAAGACGCCGTCGACATTGATAGCCATCTGGCGCTTGAAGTCGGCGAGCGAGAAGTCGGTGACCGGGCCGGACAGGCCGATGCCGGCATTGTTGACCAGGATGTCCAGGCGGCCGTGCAGGGCCTTCACCTGGCTGATCACCTCGATCCAGGCCTCTTCGCTCGTGACGTCCTGGTGCAGGTAGTCCGCCCTGGCGCCCGACGCCCGCAGGGCCTCGACCGCCTCGCGGCCCTTGTCGTCCTGGATGTCGCTGATGACGATGACGGCGCCTTCCTGCGCCAGCCGCTCGGCGCAGCCGAGGCCGATCCCGCTGGCCCCGCCGGTGATGAGCGCCACCTTGCCCTGAACCCGTCCCGCCATGTCCGTCTCCTTCCCGCTTGACCCCTGGGGGTTTTCCCATGCCTAGCGCAGGGCGGCCCGCTTGCCCATAGACGCCGCCGCAATGAGAGCCCCGGGGGACCCGCCCATGTCGATCACCATCCGCCCCTGCGGCCCACAGGACGCCGAGGCCCTGGCCCTCGTGAGCCGTGCGACCTTCCTGGAGTCCTATGCCGACGTCCTGCCGGCGGCGGATATCCTGGTCCACTGCGAGGTGCAGAACCGGCCGGAGCTATACCGCGACTGGCTGGCGAGCCCCGGCTGGCGGGCCTGGCTGGCCGAAATGCCGGACACGGCCGCGCCGGTGGGCTTCTCCCTGACCTGCCCGCCAGACCTGCCCGTTGAAATCGGAGCGGGAGACGTGGAGCTGAAGCGCATCTACCTCCTGCACCGGTTCCAGGGCGGCGGGACCGGGGCGGCGCTCCTGGCGGCGGTGGAGGCGGCGGCCCGGGAAGACGGCTTCGACCGCCTGCTCCTGGGCGTCTATTCGAAGAACGACCCGGCCCTGGGCTTCTATGCCCGCCAGGGCTTCACCCCCGTCGGAGTTCGCACCTTCCGCGTGGGCGCCAACGACTACGACGACCTGGTCCTGGCCAAGCCGCTGGCCTGAGCCGCCGTTGACCCCCTCAGTCGGCTTTGCCGACAGCTCCCCCTTGGGGGAGCAATTTCTGAGTCCTTCCTCCCCATCAGGGGGAGGTGGCGCGCGCAGCGCGACGGAGGGGGTCAGCTGAGGCGCCGTTGACCTCCTCAGCCGGATTCGCCGACAGCTTCCCCTTGGGGGAGCAATCAGGAACCGGCCTAAGCCGTCAGGCCGCGTAGTCTTGCAGGGGGCGGACATCGAGGGGGCCGTGGGCCATGGCGGTGATGGCCTGGGCTGCGGCCAGGGCGCCTGCCGAGGTGGTGAAGTAGGGGATCTTCATCATCAGGGCCGAGCGGCGGATCTCGTAGCTGTCGGCCAGGGACTGCTTGCCCTCGGTGGTGTTGAAGACCAGCTGGACCTCGCCGTTCTTCATGGCGTCGACGATGTGCGGCCGGCCTTCCAGCACCTTGCGCACGGGCTCGACCGCCAGGCCCTGGTCGGCGAGGTAGGCGGCGGTTCCGCCTGTGGCCAGGATCCTGAACCCGCGCTCCAGCAGGAGCTTCACCGGCTCGACGATCCAGGGCTTGTCGGCGTCCTTGACCGAGACGAAGACGGCGCCGGCGGAGGGCAGGACGGTGCCGCCGCCCAGCTGGCTCTTGGCGAAGGCCCGGGCGAAGGCTGGACCGGGGCCCTCGCCCTCGCGCCGCCAGTCCAGGCCCATGACCTCGCCGGTCGAGCGCATCTCGGGGCCAAGGACCGTATCGACCCCGGCGAAGCGGGCGAACGGGAAGACCGCTTCCTTGACCGCCACGTGGTCGTAGGGCGTCTCGACCAGGCCGAAGCTGGCGAGGGACTCTCCGGCCATGACGCGGGCGGCGATGGCCGCCAGGGGCTTGCCGATGGTCTTGGCCACGAAGGGGACCGTACGGCTGGCCCTCGGATTGACCTCCAGCACGAAGATCCGCGGGGCGTCGGAGTGCGGCTCCTCGATGGCGAACTGGACGTTCATCAGGCCGCGGACACCGAGGGCGAAGGCCATGGCCTCGGTCTGGCGCTTGAGCTCGGCGATGGTCTCGGGGCGGAGGGAGAAGGGGGGCAGGGAACAGGCGGAGTCGCCGGAGTGCACCCCGGCCTCCTCGATGTGCTCCATCACGCCGGCCACGAAGACCGTCTCGCCGTCGCACAGGGCGTCGACGTCCACCTCGGTGGCGCGCGAAAGATACTGGTCGATCAGCACCGGGCTGTCGCCGGACACCTGCACGGCGGTGGTGATGTAGCGCTCGAGCTGCTCGTCGTCGCGGACGATCTCCATGGCCCGGCCGCCCAGCACGTAGGAGGGGCGGATGACCACCGGGTAGCCGACCTTGTGGGCGCCGGCGAAGGCCTCGTCCCGGGAGCGGGCGATGGCGTTGACGGGCTGGGCGATCTGAAGGCGGTGGAGCAGCTGCTGGAAGCGTTCGCGGTCTTCGGCCAGGTCGATGGCGTCGGGGCTGGTGCCGAGGATCGGAATGCCCGCCTCCTCCAGCGCCTGGGCCAGCTTCAGGGGCGTCTGGCCGCCAAACTGGACAATCACGCCCAGCAGGGTCCCGCGGGACTGCTCGACGGCGATCAATTCCAGCACGTCCTCCGCGGTGAGGGGCTCGAAGTAGAGCCGGTCAGAGGTGTCGTAGTCGGTGGAGACGGTCTCGGGGTTGCAGTTGACCATGATGGACTCCACCCCGACGTCCGCCAGGGCGAAGGCGGCGTGGCAGCAGCAGTAGTCGAACTCGATCCCCTGGCCGATCCGGTTGGGGCCACCGCCGAGGATGACGGCCTTACGCCGGTCAGAGGGCTCGCTCTCGCACTCCGGGACCTGGCCGAGGGCGCCGGTCTCGTAGGTCGAGTACATGTAGGGCGTGTCGGCCCGGAACTCGCCAGCGCAGGTGTCGATGCGCTTGAACACCGGCCGGACGCCCAGGGCGCGCCGGGCGGCCCGCACTGCGCCCTCGGTCTGGCGGGTCAGCCGGGCCAGTCGGGCGTCGGAAAAGCCCTGGGCCTTGAGGGCCCGGAAGGCGTGGGCCTCTGTTGGCAGGCCGCCGGCGCGGACCAACCCCTCCTGGCGCACCAGGTCCTGGATCTGCCGCAGGACCCACGGCTCATAAGCGCAGGCGCTGTGGACCTCCTCAACGGTCAGGCCGTGGCGGAAGGCCTGGGCGATGACGCGCAGTCGGTCGGGGGTGGGAACCCCCAGGGCGCGGACGACCGCCGCCTTGCCGGTCTCAGGGTCTGCAGCGCCCTCGATCTCGATCTCGTCGAGGCCGGTCAGGCCGGTCTCCAGCCCGCGCAGGGCCTTCTGGAGGCTCTCCTTGAAGGTCCTGCCAATGGCCATGACCTCGCCCACAGACTTCATGGACGTGGTGAGGTAAGGCTCCGAACCTGGATACTTTTCAAAGGCGAAGCGCGGAATCTTCGTGACGACATAATCGATCGACGGCTCGAAGGAGGCCGGGGTGGCCCCGGTGATGTCGTTCATCAGTTCATCAAGGGTGTAGCCCACCGCCAGCCGCGCCGCGACCTTGGCGATGGGAAACCCGGTGGCCTTGGAGGCCAGGGCCGAGGATCGAGACACCCGTGGGTTCATCTCGATGACCACCATGCGCCCGTCCTGCGGGTTGATGGCGAACTGGACGTTCGAGCCCCCGGTCTCCACCCCGATCTCGCGCAGGACGGCGATCGAGGCCGACCGCATGATCTGGTATTCCTTGTCCGTCAGGGTCAGGGCCGGCGCCACGGTGATGGAGTCGCCGGTGTGGACGCCCATCGGGTCGATGTTCTCAATGGAGCAGACAATGATGCAGTTGTCCGCCTTGTCGCGGACGACCTCCATCTCGTACTCCTTCCAGCCCAGGACGCTCTCCTCGATGAGCACCTCGGTGGTCGGCGAAAGGTCCAGGCCGCGCTCGACGATCTCGCGGAACTCCTCGACATTGTAGGCGATGCCGCCGCCGGTCCCGGCCAGGGTGAAGGAAGGGCGAATGATGGCGGGCAGGCCGACGAAGGCCAGGCCCTCCATGGCCTCCTCGAGGGAGTGGGCGGCCTTGGACTTCGGGCTTTCCAGGCCCAGCTTGTCCATGGCGTCGCGGAACTTCTGGCGGTCCTCGGCCTTGTCGATGACCTCGGCCCGGGCGCCGATCATCTCCACCCCGTAGCGGGCCAGGACGCCGCGGCTTTCCAGGGCCAGGGCGGTGTTCAGGGCGGTCTGGCCGCCCATGGTCGGCAGGAGGGCGTCGGGACGCTCGGCGGCGATGATCTTCTCGACCATTTCCGGCGTGATCGGCTCGACATAGGTCGCGTCCGCCACGTCCGGGTCGGTCATGATGGTGGCGGGGTTGGAATTGACCAGGATGATCCGGTAGCCCTCGGCCCGCAGCGCCTTGCAGGCCTGGACGCCGGAATAGTCGAACTCGCAGGCCTGACCGATGACGATGGGCCCGGCGCCGATGATCAGAATGGAGGAGATGTCGGTGCGTTTGGGCATGGGAACACTCGCGCGCAGGGCCAGCGCGCGCGCCTGCGCGCTGCGTCCCGGCCGGATTGAAGGCTAAGGCGCCCGTTTAGAGGGGGACTCGGACAGGCGCAAGCATCGATCCCCGCACCGGTCCCGGCCCTGGGTTCCGCCCACAGAAAAACGGGCCGGCGTCGCCGCCGGCCCGTCCAGATGCATCCCTTTCGGGGCGAAGTCAGACGGACAGGTTGCCCGCGGACATCTTGCCGCTGCGCTTATCGCGCTCGAGTTCGTAGGTGACCTTCTGCCCTTCGTTGAGGGAGCGGAGGCCCGCACGCTCAACGGCGGAGATGTGCACGAACACGTCGGGGCCGCCCTCGTCGGGTTGAATGAAGCCGTAGCCCTTGGTTCCATTGAACCACTTCACGGTGCCGGTAGCCATATTGATCGATCGTCCTTGGATATACAGGCCCGAACCCCCGGAGTTGGGGCGCACGGGATCAAAAATCGAAGGAGGTCGGTAGCAGGCCCGCTGCGTCAGAAGAAGCGTCGAAAAAGCAGCCGAACCTACGAGATTTGACGGCACACTATGACGGAAGTCCACCCCTGTGGCAAGCGACCCACGAGTCGCCTGGTTCCTGACCCGGCAAGCAGGAACCCGTTACGGGATCGAGACATGATCTGACCCGGTGGACCTGGAGCCTGTTTCGCCCCTTCAGACCTTCCCTCTGAAGGGACAGGGCTCTAGCCGCGGGCGGCTTCGATCAGGTCAGCGAACCGCTGGAACAGGTAGAGGGAGTCTGTCGGCCCGGGCGAGGCTTCGGGATGGTGCTGGACGGAAAAGACCGGGCGTCCAGCCAGGGCGATGCCGGCGTTGGTGCCATCAAACAGGGAGACGTGGGTCTCCTCCACGCCCACGGGCAGGCTCTCGCGGCTGACCGTGAAGCCGTGGTTCATGGAGACGATCTCGACCTTGCCGGTGGTCAGGTCCTTCACGGGATGGTTCGCCCCATGATGCCCCTGCTCCATCTTCTCGGTGCGGGCGCCGAGGGCCAGGGCCAGCATCTGGTGGCCGAGGCAGATGCCGAACAGGGGGATGCCGGACTCCACCAGCTTGCGGATCTCCGGCACCGCGTACTGTCCGGTGGCGGCCGGGTCGCCGGGGCCGTTCGACAGCATCACCCCGTCCGGCCTGCGAGCCAGGATGTCCTCGGCGGAGGTTGTGGCCGGCACGACGGTGACCTTGGCGCCCTGGGAGGCGAGGGCCCGCAGGATGTTCCGCTTCACCCCGAAGTCCATGACGACGACGTGATGCCTGTCCTGGGCCGGGCGGGCATAGCCCTCGGGCCAGCTGTAGAGCCCTTCCTCCCAGGTGAAGGCCTGGCGGCAGGTGGCGTCCTTGGCCAGGTCCAGGCCCACCAGCCCGCTCCATTCCGCCGCCTGCCGGCGCAGGGCGTCGAGGTCGAAGCGGCCCTCCGGATCGTGGGCGATGACCGCGTGGGGCATGCCCTGCTCGCGGATGCGGCGGGTCAGGGCCCGGGTGTCCACGCCGGACAGGCCGACGACGCCGCGCCGGGCCATCCAGCCGCCGAGATCGGACTCCGACCGCCAGTTGGCCGGCGGTGTCGGGGCGTCCCGGAAAATCGCTCCGCGGGCGGCGGTGGTGGAGTCGCCGGCCACCTGTTCTAGATCCTCGGAATTGACCCCGACATTGCCTACGTGGGGGAAGGTGAAGGCGACGACCTGGGCCATGTAGGAGGGATCGGTCAGGATCTCCTGGTACCCCGTCATGGCGGTGTTGAAGCAGACCTCGCCCACGGCCGAGCCGGTGGCGCCGCAGCCGACTCCCTGGAGGACCGTTCCGTCCGCGAGGACCAGGACGCCCGTGACGCCGGGGAGGAGATCGCTCATGGCAGGCCGCTCCAGGGACAGGGTTGAGGGCTCGCAAAAAGGCGGGCGAGGATGCATCCTGCCCGCCCTTCGGCCGTTCCGCGTCTGGTAATGACTCGCGGCGGGCCGGTCAATGCGGCGCGCCGGTCGCAGTCTGCTGGAGACCCCTATGTCCGAGACCGTCTTCATAGATCCTGACCGTGAGGCCTGGGCGATTTTCAAGGGTCTTCCGGTGAATGCGCCGATCCACATGCTGAACCTGGTCCGCCTGCGCGACCGGGCGGTCTATCCCGAGGGGCATGCGGACCGGGGGCGGGACCTTTCCGGCCTCGACGCCTATCGCGCCTATGGCCGCACCACCTCCCATATCCTCGCCCGGGTCGGAGGACGTCAGGTCTGGGCGGGCAGGCCGGAGGTGACGGTCACCGGACCGCCGTCCGAGGCCTGGGACCTGGCCTTCATCGCCGAGTATCCCTCCGCCCAGGCCTTCATCGACATGGTCCGCGACCCTGAGTACCGGGTCCTTGTGGCGCACCGGACAGCCGGCGTGGCGGACTCCCGGCTCATCTGCATGTCGCCCCGGGAACCGGGCGAGGGCTTTGGAGAATAGTTCCGTCGCCATGGCTATCCGCATCAACACGGTCGGCCTCGATGCCGACGACACCCTCTGGCACAATGAGACCCTGTTCCGGCTGACCCAGGAGCGGTTCTGCGACCTCCTGTCGGACCGCGCCGATCCCGACGTCCTGATGTCCCGGCTGGCGGAGGTCGAGGCGCGCAACCTGCGGCTCTATGGATACGGGGTGAAGGGCTTCACCCTGTCCATGATCGAGACCGCCATGGAGCTGACCCACGGAGAGGCGCCCGCCTCGGTGGTGCGCGAGATCCTGGCGGCCGGGCGGGAGATGCTGAACGAACCGGTGGAGCCCCTCCCGGGCGTGGAGTCCGCCCTGGCCGCCCTGTCGCAGGACTACCGGCTGGTGCTCATCACCAAGGGCGATCTTCTGCACCAGGAACAGAAGCTGGCGGCCTCGGGCCTGGGGGACCTTTTCGTCGCGGTGGAGATCGTCAGCGAGAAGACCGCCTCGACCTATTCCGCCGTTTTCGACCGCCACGGCTCCGGCCCCGGGCGCGCCGTGATGTGCGGCAACTCGGTCCGGTCCGATATCCTGCCGGCCCTCGAGGCGGGCGCCTTCGCCGCGCATGTGCCCTATCCCATCACCTGGGCCCACGAGCACGCCGAGCCCCCGGTCAGCCATCCCCGCTTCGCCGAACTGGCCTCGATCCGGGATCTGCCGGCCTGGGTGGCGGGGCTGGGCTAGGACGGCCCCTCCGCTGACCCCCTCCGGCCCGCTGCGCGGTCCACCTCCCCCTGGGGGGAGGAATTAGGGAGCCATTGCTCCCCCAAGGGGGAGCTCCGACCGAAGGTCGGTGAGGGGGGCAACGGCGTCTCAGCTCCGGCCCGCTGCGCGGTCGACCTGCCCCCGGGGGCTGTCGGCGGAGCCGACGAAGGGGTCTGTCCGCCTCGCAGCGCCGCCGCCAGGTCCCGGGGCTGGGCGAGGGAACAGCGCCGGTCTATCCTTGCCCCGTGCGGTTCGACGAAGCCTTCCTCGACGAGATCAAGTCACGCCTCCGGCCCTCGGATGTCATTGGCCGGACCGTGAAGCTGCAGAAGCGCGGCCGCGAGTTCGTGGGCCTGTCGCCCTTCACCAAGGAGAAGACGCCGTCCTTCTACGTCAATGACGACAAGGGCCAGTTCTTCGACTTCTCGTCGGGCAAGACCGGGGACCTGATCGCCTTTCTCCAGGAGAGCGAGCGGTTGTCCTTCGTCGAGGCGGTCGAGCGGCTTGCAGCTGAGGCGGGCCTGTCCCTTCCGGCGCCTGACCCGCGCTCTGCCGAGCATGAGAAGAAACGCCAGGGCCTCTCGGACTGGATGAGCCTGGCCGCCCAGTGGTACGCCCGGATGCTGGCGGCCCCCCAGGGCGCCGCCGCCCGGGCCTACCTGGAGCGACGCGGCCTGCCGGCTGCCGACTGGGAGCGCTTTGGCCTCGGCTTTGCGCCCGCCGGGCGGACCGGCCTGAAGGACTACCTCGTCGCCAAGGGCGCCCGCCCGGCGGAGCTGGTCGAGGCGGGCCTGCTGATCGCGCCGGAGGACGGCGGCCCCCCGTATGACCGGTTCCGCGACCGCATCATCTTTCCCATCGTCGAGGGGCGGGGGCGCATCGTCTCCTTCGGCGGGCGGGCCATGGATCCGGAGGCGCGGGCCAAGTACCTGAACGGGCCCGAGACCGAGCTCTTCCATAAGGGCCGCACCCTCTACGGCCTGCCTGAGGCCCGGCGCCTGATGGCCGCCGCCCCGCCCGACGTCGACCCGCCACTGGTGGTCGTCGAGGGCTACATGGACGTCATCGCCTGCCAGAGGGCGGGCGTCGCCGCCGTGGCGCCCCTGGGCACGGCCCTCAACGAGGAGCAGATGGACCTGCTCTGGCGGCGGCATCCCGAGCCGACCCTGTGCTTCGATGGCGACCGGGCGGGCAGGCAGGCGGCCTTCCGCGCCATGGACCGGGCCCTGCCCCTCCTGACCCCTGGCCGCAGCTTCCGCTTCAGCGTGGTGGAGGGGGGGAAGGACCCCGACGATGTCCTGCGCGAGCAGGGCGCCGCGGCCCTCCGGAGCCAGCTGTCGCGCACCACGGGCTTTTCGGAGATGCTGTTCCGCCGGGAGCTGGAGGCCGAGCCCCTGGACACGCCCGAGCGCCGCGCCGGCCTCAAGGCCCGGCTCCGCGCCGCGGCCTCACGCATCGCCGACAAGGACCTGCAGTCGGCCTATCGGGACGACCTCCTGTCCCGGTTCGAGGCGGCCCTGCCGGCCCGGGCGCCGTCTTCGCAGGGCGGGGATTTTCGGCGGAGGGGCGCGCCCGGCGGACGGAGCTGGATCGATCCGGCGCCCACTTCCCTCGGTCGCAGCGCCGCCCGCCGGCTGGCGGCCGCCCTCGACCTGCCCGCCGCGGCCCTCATGAAGCGCGTCCTCGCAGATCC
>Ga0315907_10005709_pt1 | contig 13405 bp, 24 predicted proteins | sample LakEriMetagenome_3_FD_203525 | JGI IMG/M metagenome (GOLD analysis project Ga0315907, IMG submission 203525) | Freshwater fungal communities from buoy surface, Lake Erie, Ohio, United States - Buoy 12 MA123 | ecosystem: Environmental > Aquatic > Freshwater > Lake > Lake biofilm | place: USA...
TGGTAATAATTCCCGATCCTGAAAAGGCATCAATGGCTGAATTTAAGCAAACAATACTTTCATCAATGTCTGAGCCGGAATATTCATCAATCTTTTCTTTGTTATCCAATATCTTCCAATTTGATACAGATTTACTACGCATCAAATTAAATATGTACTCTTTGTTTTTTGTAACTGCCATTGGTTAGTTTTTTGGTTTATAGTAAAAAGTAAAAGATAAATTCCATTGATCGAAAAAAACAAATATTAAAGGTGCTTGTGTTTTATCAATTAATGAAATAAAAGATTTGCTAAGATCAATCTCTGAATTAAATCTCCTAATAAAATTTGTATTTGGTAATGATAAATCAGGATTGTTTAGTCCATTTATAGGATAATTATTAAGAATTATATTGTTTTTTTTATCAACTAATGTAATTCCAAAGTATGATCCTACAACTACTCCGGCAACTGATGGATTATTACTATAAAAATTTAATGGATTGTATCTTATTGATGCCGGTGGTGTGGGTGTAATAACTCCGGATGCTGAATTATCGCCAAACTCAAATCTTATTCCCTTTAGAATAGAATTATCAATAGCATAATCAAAATTGAAAAAAACTTGACTTGCTGAATTAGATTGGTTATATCCTAATGTAATTGTTTTAGCAACTGTGATCGTTGGAAACCTTGACAAATTCATAAGATTGCATATTAGTTAGTTCTATACACAATATTAAAAAATGCCGCTTGATTTGCCGTTAAACTTGTGCTATCCAATATTTTAACATACGATTTACTCAGAACACATTTGAACGGCTTAAATTCACGTATCATGCCACCATTAAGATAACTGATTAATGTGTAATAAGGAATTTCAAAAACTCGATTAATACTTGTTGCATCTTGAAAGGTAACAACTAAATTGGCTGATCCTGCTAATGTAACTACATCTAATGAAGAAGGTGTTTTAGTACATTGGACTGCATTAAATGCTTCAATGGCATATACTGTTACTTCTTGCCCTCTGATAATCTGATTGTCCGGAAACTGAAATGTTTGCCCTACTGCAACGCTTGTTAATTTTACTTCAATGGTTAGTGATCTGTTAATAATTGGTACTCCGTACATTTTTTTTTGTTGTTTTTTAGTTTACTGTTTACTGTTTACTATTTAAAAAAAGAGGGCGTATGCTGTTACCTATGCGCCCCCTCTTGCCCATTTATATGAAACAAATGTATCTTATCGGCGGATGAAAGTTTTAATTGACTTATCCTGCGCCACACCTGCACCATTGAGTAATAATATTCCTCTGAAAATTAATACTGCATAGTTTAATGATGTTTTTGGCGAAGTCTGATCGGTATTATCGACTGCCGTTGCTAAATTCAAAAGAACATTATTATTTGCTTGACCATTGAAACAAATATCTTGCTCATAATTGATAAATCCGTAATCGCCACCCTGCCATGCTGAACGCTGATAAATGCCGGTTGTTGCTACTGTTGAAACTGCAAGTCCTTGCTGAGCCATATCTACACGACGAAAATTTAACGTGTCTATTGTTTCAGTCAAGTTTACTGAGTTTACAGTAACTTGTAAACGGCTTGAATAAATGGATTCCAAATTATTAGCTTCACCGGTACTGCTGAAAATTGAAGTATTGGGAAATGTGTTTAATGTGCTAATGGCTTGCTGTGCATCTGTCGGAGTTAATGATCCGGCTTTACGGATAAATAAACCTACTTTTGTTGGCACAAAAGCATCACCACTACGCAAACGAATTTCAGTAACTAATTTAGTTTGATTATCGTTTACTGCAAATGTATAGCTTGCTGATGTTCCTAATTGCACTTCCAAACGGAGTGATCCTTGCGTAGCACGTATGCCTTTACGCTCAAAGGTGTTAATTAATGATCGGGTTCTGTTGAACGCTTTTGGTATCATGTTATTTAAGTTTTTTTTATGTTAAAATTTAATCTAATTCTTCTGATCCGGTTATTTCTGAAATGCTATCAGTAAGTTCACCGACTGTTATATCTTCCTCGATCATGTCCATTGCACCAACTGTTATTTCTTCCTCAATGCCTCGAATATCTGAGTCCATTAATTCGCCAATAGCAGGTACAACGCCACGAACTGTATTAAGACCGCCCACAACGATCATTCCGGTTGCTACATTTTTGATCATTGGTTGTTTAACAAATGATTGTAGAGCGAAACCGGCTACTAATGGAATTGCATTTTTAAGTGTTGGCTGACCTTTAAACTGATCTTTTAAAAGAACATTGGAAACATAGTTACCGGCTATTGCACCGACTAACATACCACCAATTTCTGTTATATTACTTGATAATGCACCTATTCCACTCATGCGACTACGACGTGAGCGACGATAGGATTTTTTTTGTTTTCTACGTTTTGCCATGTTTATTAAAGTTTAGTAAAATTATTTTTTAGTTAAAAAGTACCCTAAGCCGATCACCGCCACTCCACCAATTAAAAGCATAGGTGAAAGTGTAAAACCTGATCCGCCCTCTTTGTCTGTTACTTCTGCATTGGATATATCTGTGCTAACATCACCACCCTCAGCTTCGGCATCACTTAATAATGCTGTATCATCACCGGTTGAAACGCCCATTGCTTTCATGAATTTACCAATTTCAGAAATTACCGGAGCCGCCGCTAATAAGAATGTTCCAACTGCAGGTGCGGCAGGTGCTACACCAATGGTAATATCTTCATTCAAATATTCCTCAATTCCCTTTATTTTTTTTGATCCTAATAATGGTTTCTTTTTTGCACCTGAATTTATAGCCGCTTCAAACTTGCTGAACTTACCGCCCAATTTTTCCCATTTAGCTTTAGCTTTTGCTTTGTCTTTTTCCAATGCTTTTTTAAGTCTTGTTGCAAGTCCACGAACATTCAATGCTACTAATGATAGATAGGCATTTCGTGCCGGTGATAATGCTACTTTTTTAAATCCACCACCTTTTTTTCCTTTCTTTCCTTTTTTGCCTTGTATTCCGTCCACTGTTTCTTTCATTGCTCTGATACGTGCCGTTAATGATTGGATGCGTGGATCACCGGGCATTAATTGTTTTCTGATCTCAATCAGTTTTTTTATTTCTTGCCTGAACTCAGGTCTTAACTGTGGATCAAGTCCACTAAGTGTACTTATTTTCATTTTAATATCTTTTTTAAATGTGTAAGGTTTTTCTGAATTAAAATAATGCCATACCGGATCAATGATAATTTCATTTGCTCCAATTTTAACAACACAATAAACGTGTGTTGGTACATTACTATTTCTATAACTTGTATAACGTAAAAAAACATTTTCAGGAAAGTAACAATACAAAATAGCTGAGGCAAATAAAGATAGGCTCTTACAATCACCCTCACTATTTACCAATCTTGCCGGCAACTTTATTTTTTGGTGAAATCCATCCGCTTTGTATGTTACATTATTTTTTAAAAAATACCATACATTCTCAGCTATATCTTTTGCCGTTGATCCTTTAAATTTTAGATAATAATTATTTTGCCGGACATTATTAACTGCATCAGGAAATGCACTCTCTAATACTTTTTGAATATCAGAATTACTGCCATTGGTGTAATGTGTCGTATTTATTCCCTTAGCAATCATATCAATTTTTTTATTTCATCAAATTTGATAGTGCCATAATCAGTATCTAACTTTCCAAATACTCTGATCTGTAATTGACCGGAAACAAAATTTTTAAAGGCATCTTTTAAAGTCGTTGGAATTGATTGAACATTTATCTCTAATGGAAAGGTGATCGGCATAGATTTTTTTGGCTGAATAATAAACGGATCAACTTGAACGATCTGAGCAAATGTTTTATCGTTTATTGCAAAAAAAAGTGAAATATTACTTACCCTTACCCTTACATTCTCAGGATTAATTAATTTAGTTTGAACGCTAAAAATTAATCTTTGAAAATTGCTTTGTAGCGAACTGTTAAGATCAAATTTTATTTTCTCAACGGAATAACTAAGTTTATCAACAAATCTCATTGCACGTTTATATAAAACATATCCGGCAATCGCAACAACTGCTAATAATACTATTTTTTTACTCACCTAATGCAAAGATATTTTTGTGAAACTATTATATATTAATGGTAAGGGGTGATCGCCTTATTTACCATAATATTCGAGCCGCATAATATCCGGCACTCCCATAACTATAAATATCTTTATTGTGCCTTATCCAATACAGATCACGCCTATAATTAGCGTATTCTTTGCCATATTTCGATAGATAATAGGGATAGTCATTATATCTATCATCACCAATGGAAACAATAAACTTACCATTCTTATATACATCAATTTTTTTATTCTTTTTTTCTGAGGGGTAAATTTCAACGCCTAATCTTTTGGCTTGTTGATACGAATATTTAGATATATTATACATCAGAATTTACTTTTTGCAAAATAGCCTGATCCCTATTAATTAGCATTTTAAATGTAGCAACAAAGGATCGCTCACTAATCAAATAACAATTTTTAGAACTAACGCCACGAACTATTTTCATTCTAACCAACCAACCTAAACTCTGAGCAGTTAGATTGTAATTAATGGCTATATTTTCGTATTTAGAAAGTATTTCGATCGGTTTTAGATAATCTGCCATACCTTGTATTTTCGTTTCTTATTCGCTTATTAAACGGCTATTTTCACGCTCTATATCTATCGAAACCGGCAATTTTGAACACAATAAAGTAACAAAATTTTCATTCAGATCAAAAAAAGGACATTGACTGTTGCACTCAGTATTGATTAACTGCAATGATCCAAATTTATCTTGTATCGGTATTGCTTGCTTGTAAGGACATTGAGCCGGTTTATCATTAATAAATAATAAATCAGTATTATTAACTGTTTTAATGGTTGCTTTTTTATTCATAGAACAAATATAACATATTGTTGAACTTACCGGAAATGGATTTATCTTACTCACCTACTCAGTATAAGTAATTGATAATCAATATTATTTACTGAGTAAGTAAGATAGATATAAAAAGACTTTTTTTTTATTAAGTTAAAAAGTGAAAAATTATCTTACTTACTCACTCAGTAAATAATATTGATAATCAGTACATTAAATAAAAAAGCCGGATAAATTATCCGGCTTTTTAATGATCTGTAATATTTTTTAGTTTATATAACTATCAAACAAGTTACTATTTTGATGTTTATATACTGATGTAAATACAGGAGAATAAAGGTATAAATATTCGCTTTTTTCTTTGTTTACGTCTATACCGGATATATTGGCAATTTCAAACGATCTCTTAAAACTGCTTGTGCTATTACCCCACATTTTTCTATTGAACTGATCCACAGCTTCGTTAAATTCACTTGTGAACATATCAATAGCTTGATTAACTGAGTAATAATGATTATTTAATTTAACAAGTAAATAATCATTAATATTTTCAGTTTCATCATTTTGATTTGTTGCAAAATATGATCTTACTTGTTCATTAATGAAATCAATTACCGGCTTAGTACTGACTAACTTTTTTTGGTCTGTTTCGATTGAAATTTCATAAACATTAATAAAGTGATCCTCTGTAATCTCATAAAAATACTCAGCACCCCATAAATCAAGAGTTAATGAATAATTAAGAGAGTGTAAGTCTGACTCTTTTAACCCTCTAATTAAAGAGAATAAAGAGAGTTCATGTTGCTCTTTAAGTGCATTCAATAAATGAAATGCCGCACCCATAGGGTAATTGTCCCAATGATTGTAAAGAGTTACATTGCCGAATTGATAAATTCCACGTGTTGCCATGTTTTGTTTTGTTTTGGTTTAGTTAGTGATTTGGTTAGTGATTTGATTTGTTTTCTAAAAATTTTGAACTTTCAATATAATTATGATCCGGTGAATTTACTTTATAGTGTGTAAATATAGGTAGATCACGTTTACTGAGCAAAAAAAGTGCCTCATCATAACAACGTGCATTAATGCCTAATGATTTGATTAAAAAAAATTGATTTTGCTTTGTTTCAATGTAAAGCCTAATGTGGTAATGTTTCATTTTTTATCTGTTTTGTTTGGTTAGTGATTTGGTTATTTACTATGAAATTATTGTGCCAATTTTTTAATTGAAAAAATAGAATTATGTATGTGTATACAATTTTTCCATAATGTGATAATATTATATGTTTTATTAACCCTAATTGTTAATTTAACTGTAACTTCTTCAATTTTAATATCTATGATTAGTCGAGTATCTAAAGACAAAAAATTGTTATCAGTATTTAATATTAAATCTTTATCATTAATATTTGCATTGTACTGATCCGGAATAAGACTCAATAAGTAATCAGGGGTAAATTTTGTTTTTTTCATGTTTTATCTGTTTGGTTAGTAATGCAAATATAGATAATTATCTGAAAAAAAAAATATTGATTCAATTATTTTTTTTGTCTTAAAATTGCCTAAAATTCACTAACCTATGGAAAATTTACAGAACTACATGAAGGCGCGAAAAAAAATGTTGAGATATTTTGAAATAGTGCCTCAGACTGAACAACAAAAAATATTCATTCAGGAACTGCATGATCTTATTAATTATGCCGATCAATCTCTTGAAGATTTTGCAATTAATATAAACGCTCTGAAATCCGGTAATCAGACAAAACAAATTTTACAGTACAAAAAACTTTGTCAATCTTACAGAAAGTTATTAGATGCCTTTAATATTGATCCCTCTTTAATTACTGAAATAGACCGGCACTAACTATGAGCAAAAATTTTTTTGCCGTTGAAAATTATATCAATGGTCAATATAACATTGTATATAATGTTATTAATCAATGTTGGTATAATGGTAATGAGATATTGAACGAACATGATTTGTACCGGAATATTATCAATGCCGGCTTATCCATTGCCTTTAATGATCTCATTGCTATTTTAAAAAGTAAACTAATACGACAAGTTGATCCTATTAGAGATTATTTTGCTAACTTAAAACCTATTAAAAAAGGTGAGCCGGATTATATTGGTTTGCTCTGTAACTACATAGAATTATCCAATGGATATGAATATAACAATTTCAAAGAAAACTTTACGAAACATTTAGTGAGAACAATTAAATGTGCAATTACTGATAACTACTTTAATAAGCATTGCTTTGTTTTTGTAGGAGCAAAACAGAACACCGGAAAAAGTACCTTATGCCGTTGGTTAGTTCCTAATGAATTAAAGGAATATTATACTGAGAATATATCAATGGATAAGGACAGTATCATTAGTTTAACAGATAACTTTATTATTAATCTTGATGAACTGAGTACATTTTCACGAATGGAAATTAATTCATTGAAATCAGTATTAAGTAAAGACAAAGTAAAAGTTCGTAAACCATACGAAAGGAAAGCAAGCACATTTAATCGTCGTTGCTCTTTTTTTGGATCAACAAACAAAAATGAATTTTTAACCGATGAAACCGGATCAGTAAGGTGGATATGTTTTGAGATCGATAAAATTGATTGGCAATATTCAAAAAAAATAAATATTGATAATATATGGCGAACTGCTTATGATCTGTATAAATCAAATTATCAATGTGAAATGAGCAATGCAGATATACTGCAAAATGAAAATAGAAATTTGAAATATGATATTGTTACCAATGAATATGAATTAATTGAAAAAATGTTTAGTGCCGGTGATCACTTTCTTACTGCCACAGATATACAAAATGAAATCTCATATAAATATCCGGCTATTAAGACAAATATTGTGAATATTGGCAAGGCGCTTGTTAAACTTGGTTTTCAAAAAAAACAAGTGTTCAATGGATCATACTCAGTTAAGGGTTATTTAGTTAATAGAAATACTTAAATAGTAATAATCTTATTAATGGATTAAATAAATTATAGTATATTTGCCAATGGTTAGTGAAACCCACTTCTTGTGTGTTTTATCTGTTAGCCGGAATGTTGAGATTACTCCTTTCCGGCTTTTTTATTTTAAGGCAATTATATTAAAAATTGTAAATAGTATTAATGCAATAAGCACACATATAAAATAGGCATCACGATCGGAAAATTTAATTGGCTTCATCAGACTTTTTGTTTTTTAGTTCCTTAATGATCTTAATTACAACTAATATAATTGTGAGTATTGAGATCATTAACTGAAATGATAATTGGATTAATTCAATTATCCAATTCGTTTGTACGATTAAAAAAACATTATTGATACATAAAACAGTAGATGAAATTGACACAGTATGCCACGACGGGATACTATCTACTATCTTTTCAAAATTTAACACATTAAATTAACTGAATAAATACAACGTGTGTATTTGATGTTGTCTTAGAAAGACTAATAGTCCAATTATTCGGATATGGATCAAATACTCCACCATTAGATTTGAATAAAAAGGTTGTTGGATTAACGCCTAAAATAACCGGTAAATTAATATCTGATAAGACACTAAGACCTAATGCGGCATTATTTGCAACACCTGATATACTGCCACTTGTTGCGTTTCCTTGAATGGCAATCCAATATAAACCGGAATTTGGCAAATCAATATTTAAGTTAGATAATTGTAAATAACCGGTTAAGGCTTCTGTTCCAATGTCGCCGGCATCTTGAATTAATTGATCCGGTTCTAAATTACCATTATCAGTATATACTGCTACTTTAATTTTGCCACTTATACCACCGGCAATAGCTTGATGAATAGCTATTGTTTGAATAGCGCATTTTTTGTTTACGACCAAAGGAGTAAACCGGTATTGATTAGTTAAATTCTGAACACCTTGCAATGCAACCGATGATGTTATACGTGGACTTGTTACCCATACATTTGTATTGGTTTGAATTAAAGATATATATTCATCACCTGACTGATTAGATACTGAATTGCTTGCTGTATTTATGTTAATACAATTACCTGCCATTATAGTAAAGAATAAAAAATAGTAATCTGATATTCTAAATCACCGGTTGTTGGATCGCCACCTGATAATTTTAAATAAATCTCTGAACCTATATTATTGGATAAATTAGAATTGATTATTTGTAAGCCGTTTGAATTTTCACCACTATTTATTGAAAAAGAAAATCGGGCTATTGGTAAATTTATATCCACGTTAAAATCGACTACATGAATTTTATCATTTCGATTATATGGAGTGCTTCCACCTATTAATTTTGCTTGACCACCTAAAATACAATATGTTTTTCCTGATACACTTGGCAATATAATTACCGGTACGCTACGCATAGTTAATATTTCGCTAACTGTTAAATTTTTTTGTACCTTATTAATTATGTTTTTGTATATGTTATTAAACATAGCCATAATCAAGAGTATTTTTTGCGCTTAACAAATAATATTGGATTACTTGTTGTTGTAAATACACATTGGTACTGAGTTACATTAATTTCATCACCAAATGCCGGATCACTCATTGCATCATTAGTTTGCAATGGAACTCCATTAACTAATACTGTATCTGAGCCAACATTGAAAAAATATATATCCGCACAATTACTTGTAATGGTCTGACTTTCTGAAACTGTGATCGTTTCCCAAACGTATTTCTTTTTCATTTCTTTATTAATTTATATGCTAACAATCCAAATAATGCAATTATCAATATACTACTTACCGGACTTTTTTTTACTACATTAGTAACATTAGCAAATGAAGATTGAATAAATCCTTTAATGGATAAACCAACCTGATATAGTAATGTTGCATAACTTGGTGAGGTTGCATATCCGGCTTTTTGCAATTCATTAACCTGATCTAAAAATGATCCGGCTTTTAATGCTTTCTGATAACGTGGATTAACTTGTAAAAATCTAACGTAATCTTTAAAGCTATCTTCTTGGCTATCGTATGCTCTGAAATTTGCGCTCTCGGTGTAATATTGTCCTTGTGGTGTATATTCTCCGGTGTTTATATTATACCGATCACCTTTCCATGAACTATCTGCTTTAATGCCAAATAAATTATTTGCTTCTCTACTCAGCTTGCTCTGTGCCGGATAATATACTCCATTTACTTTCCCTTGACTTTCAACAATAGCTTGTGCGAATACAGTCTGCGGATATATGCCGGTATTTTTAATTAACTCAGCAACCAATGGACTGTATCTATTAATAAACTGCTCCCTTGTTAATAGTTCTGCCATTATTCCTCTATTAAACTATTGTCTTGAAATGATACCGGTTTTCGATCCTTGTTAAATGTTCCTAATGTAATAAACAAATATCCTAATAATTGTCCGGCTATTTGTAGCCATTCCAAAAATGTATGTTTTGCATCACCAATATTAAAGTTCTGTATCATTTCATTAACTGTAAGTACATCAATACCTAATACCTGAGTTAATATAGGTCCTATAATAGACATCAATGCTCCCCATACTGTTAGTGATTGAATAGGGTGTTTTGTGCCATCGTTTCTTTTCTTAAACATTATCTTAAATTTTATTAACTGAAAAAGTAGTTTAATCTTATTCATATTAAACCGGTCTTTTATCCAATGCCTTTGTTAAACGCTTTACTGCCGCTTTTAATTTAACATTATTTGTCTTGAATGGTGAATTAATACGCTTTCTGCCCTTTGTTTCAAATTTAGTTTTGCCATACTTTGCTTCGATCTCAGCTTTTGTGAGTTTTCCTCTGCCTTTGCTCTCTACTCCTTTATATACCATATATGGTCTGCCTTGTTTTTTTATGTAATCTAATCCGGCTGATTTAAGTGCATTATATGTAGGTGTTTCAAATTGCCAATTTCTCTCAGGGTTAAGTGTTGATCCTATCCAAAGCCATTTGCCTATTAATTCAACTTCTATTCCCTCAATATGAATAACCTGATCTATTATTACCCTAAATGTCTCATCAATTTCAATTTCATTTTTCTTTTGTTCATCAGTTAATTTTGAACCGGACAATAATAAATTTCTTAATCTCTCATGCTCTGCATTTACTTGTTGCATCTGTGCCGTTGTGCCGCCACGATCAGGGTGATATTTAAGAGCCAATGCCCTATATTGTTGTTTAAGGTCATCTAAATCTTTAATTACTGATACATCAAAAAAACTATTTGTATCACCAATACCGGCAACTTTTTTTAATGTATTGAAATTTCTGAATGTTCCTGCTTTATATTGGCTTTTTTTACTTGCTCTTGTTACACGAACATTTTTTAGCTTTTTATATGGCTTTTCATAACTCTCAATCATTGCCGTTCCCCCTTTGCGCCAACCTGATAATTTGCTTTTTGCTTTCATTTTTTTAATTTTTTTAGTGCCGTTTATATTTTTTTCATCTATTTTTTCTAATTCGTATAAAAAATAACCTCCCGGATTTCCTGCTTTACCGGTAAATTTAACTGCAACCTTATCATTCTCTAAAAAATATTGAGTATAATATTTTGAATTTTTTGGGTATTCAGTATTTTCTGTAATATCAATAACACGCATTATCCAACCATATTTTTTTACTTTTACTAAATCACCAACTTTGATTTGAATTTTCATACTTTGTAATCAGGTAATTTATTAATTATGGCGGCTACCTTTGCCATTTCGCTATCGTTGAAATAAGTTCTCAGATATTCCAATAAAGATATATCGTATTTTTCAAAAAACTTTTTTGCCAACCAACTTACTTGGCTTTTTGTTTTTAGCTGTTCAAACACACCATAAACTGCATTTTCGTTATCGTTAAATATACCCATTGCATTATATATTGTTTCAGAGTATTGTTTTGATGTGCTTTCTGTCAATATTAATGGATTGCCTTTACTTAGAAATTGTTTATACCAATCCGGATCAAAGTAATTTTGATTTTCTAACTTCTGTAAATTCTGCCTTTCTGTTGGATCGCTAATTAACCCAAACGACTGCATTATCTTTTTGCCGGCAAAGTATATAAATACAAAACCGCCAAACACTAACAATAAATTAGGATCAATCTTTTGCTTCATTTACTTTGCTATCTGATACCAAATTATTAAGAAAATTAACAGCCAATTTATATGTACCATTATCATTCTTAGCAAGATAAACCAACTTTTTTAATCTATTTGTAAACTCAGGATCAATGGTTAATAATTCCTCTATATATTGAACGGAATTTAAAGCTGAAATTTCATTATCTGTATCTATACCATTAATCGGTTGTACTTGCTGAGGCATTAAACCTAATTTCATTAATATTGCTCCGGTTATTGCCGGAATGTGTGGCTTTATGCTTTCAATAAATATATTATTAGGTTGATCCATTTCTTCTTCTTCTTCTTCTTCTACACCTGATAACATTTCAGTTAAACTATTAATTTGTTGTTGCAACTGCTCAATTTTATTTTCATATTTTAGGCTTTCATTTTGCCGTATTAGTCCGGCTATTTCATCAGTTCCATTAACAGATTGCGTAATGCTTTTTTGACTGAGATCGAATTTAATCTTATATACTCCGGTCTTTAAATCGCCACCCTCTGCAAGTTCCTCGTTTGCCTTTCTATGTAGTACAATGGTAATAATTCCCGATCCTGAAAAGGCATCAATGGCTGAATTTAAGCAAACAATACTTTCATCAATGTCTGAGCCGGAATATTCATCAATCTTTTCTTTGTTATCCAATATCTTCCAATTTGATACTGATTTACTACGCATCAAATTAAATATGTACTCTTTGTTTTTTGTAACTGCCATTGGTTAGTTTTTTGGTTTAATGTAAAATGTAAATGCAAAGTAATAATAAGGATTTCCAACTATTGATATTGTTTTATCTAATAATGAAATATAAGACTTGGAAAAATTAATGCTTGAATTAAATCTTCTTATATAATTTGTATTTGGTGTTACTTCATTTGGATTGTTTAGTCCATTTAAGGGATAATTTTGTAAAATGTTATTGTTATTCTTATCTACTAAAGTAAGACCAAAGTAACCACAAATAAATGGTGCATTTACAAATTGATTAGGTTTACTTCCAAAAAAATTACTTGGAAAATAATCTAATGATTTCGGAGGTACTAATGTTGCCGGTATCTGAGTGCTATTTCCTGAATATTCAATTCTTATACCTTTTAAGATACTATTTTCAATAGTTTCATCATAATCAAAAAAAGTTTGACTTGACAAATTGGTGTAAGGAAATTCTAATATTACTGTCTTAGCAACTGTAACTGTTGGAAATCGTGTTAAGTTCATAGGACATAAAATTAATTAGTCCGGTAAACAATATTAAAAAATGCCGCTTGATTTGCCGTTAAACTTGTGCCATCCAATATTTTAACATACGATTTACTGAGAACACATTTGAACGGCTTAAATTCACGTATCATGCCACCATTAAGATAACTGATTAATGTGTAATAAGGAATTTCAAAAACTCTG
>Ga0315907_10005712_pt1 | contig 13400 bp, 22 predicted proteins | sample LakEriMetagenome_3_FD_203525 | JGI IMG/M metagenome (GOLD analysis project Ga0315907, IMG submission 203525) | Freshwater fungal communities from buoy surface, Lake Erie, Ohio, United States - Buoy 12 MA123 | ecosystem: Environmental > Aquatic > Freshwater > Lake > Lake biofilm | place: USA...
AACAATACTTCAGGTTTGAAAAATGTTGTTTGGCATAAGCAACGTCAAAAATGGGGTGTAAGAATTATTGTTAACAAAAAAAGCAAATCTTTTGGTTTGTATGATGACATTGAACTTGCAGACCTTGTTGCACATGAAGCAAGAAATAAATACTTTGGCTCTTTTGCTCGTCATTCTTAAAGGAAAAATATGACTACTATTGTCTGGACAATTAGCACTCTTGATAGAGAGACATCAAACAATTTTGTAATAACGGCTCATTGGCAGGCTACTGCTACCGATGGTGATTACACGGCATCTATTTACTCTACAGCGTCTTGGGCTGATGGAACACCAGTAATTCCATACGAAAACCTTACGCCTGAAACAGTTTTGGGATGGGTCTGGGAAACAGTATCAAAGCAAGCCACAGAAGATGCACTAGCAGCTAACATTGCTTTGCAGAAGAATCCTGTTACGGCTACTGGTACTCCATGGAGTCAAGCATGAATCTGAATTTAGAAACAAACGAAGTCCAATTCATTTTGAATGTGTTGGGTCAACTTCCAACAAGCTCCAATGCGTATGTGCTTTGGAAAAAGATAGAAGAGCAAGCGGTAGCGCAATTGCCTAAAGAAGAGGAATAAATATCATGGCTGTGACTAATCAAGAGTTGTTCAACATCTTTCTTGCAAATCCGAATATGTCGGATGCACAGATTGTTTCTTTGATGGAGACAAGAGGGATTAGTCCTGAGCAAATATCTTCTACTTTTAACATTCCTGTTAGTGAAGTTGTTTCTAGGGTTGCAGTTACTGTTCCTCCTGGTCAAAGTGTTACCCTTGGTGATACTCGTGTTACACCTCAATATCAAACCACTGGTTCTGGCATGGATCAGCAGATTGGTGGTATTGAGAACATCTATCTTGAAAAAACTACGGGTGATGTTAACTATAAAGCCCCTGTTGGTTCAGACGTTCAAGTTTTAAGTCCCACAGGTGAGCTTGTAAACACGATAAAAACTAAAGAAGACTTATCATTTACTGGTGGCTTAGTAGATGCCTTTAAAGACCCAGTAGTTTTAGCCGCTTTAGGTGGTGCTTATGCGGGTGGTCTATTTGGTGGCACAGGTGCATTAGGTGGTGCAACAGCAGGAACTGTTGGAACTACAGGTCTAACTGCGGCTGAGTTGGCTTCTTATGACATAGCTTTAGGCGGTGTAGGTGGATCAACTGGTGCAACACAACTTGCGAGTGCTTTAACAACTGGTGCAGCTATCCCAACAGTAACTAGCTTAACTGGTGGTAGCGGTGTTGGCACTTTAGGCGTTACTGGTGCTAATGGTGCTTTCTTGGGTGAGGGTGTTTTATCAGGAGTGCCAGCATCTGATTTGGCTTTGGCTAATGCTCCTACTGCGTTTGAATTAGCAAATGCAGGTGCTAGTGCTTTTACACCAACAGTACTCACTCCAGCAAATACAGGTGGATTGTTAACAACTCCAGTAGCCCCTCCCGTTGTCGCTCCTCCAGTAGTTGCCCCTCCCGTGGTTGCACCCCCTGTTGTAGCCCCACCAGTAGTAGCGCCTCCTGTAGTAGCACCCCCTGTGGTTGCTCCTCCTGTAATTGCTCCTCCTACAGTTGCAGACATCACAAAGTTGGCTCAAACAGGTTTAACTGCGGCTCAGATTGCGGCTTTGTTACAGACAGGAACACAGACTGCGGCAGGTCTACTCCAACAACAAACATCTCGTGAAGCGGCTCAAAAGGCTCAAGCGATGATTGATGCTGAGACTGCGGCTGCTAAACAATCTGCGGCTTTCAGACCTATTGGAATGACTACTAGGTTTGGTGCTTCACAGTTTGGCTTTGATCCTAAGACGGGTCAACTGACAAGCGCAGGATACACATTAAGCCCTGAAGCTAAAGCGGCTCAAGATAGGTTTGTTAAATTAGCAGAATCTGGTTTAGTACAAGCAGAAGGCGCTCAGAAAGCCTTTGAACCACTCCAAACAGGCGCACAGAGCTTGTTTAAACTTGGTGCAGGTTATCTTGCTGAGAAGCCTGAAGATGTTGCTAAGAACTATCTTGCTTCACAAATGGCTCTATTGCAACCAGGCAGAGAACTAGAACTTGCAAATCTGCAAAACAGATTACAACAACAAGGTCGTGGCGGTTTATCTGTTGCTCAAGGTGGCACTATGGGTGCTACTACTCCTGAACTACAGGCTTTGTATAACGCTAGAGCGCAACAAGAGGCTCAATTAGCGGCTAATGCTCAGCAATATGGTCAACAACAAGTTACATTCGGTGCGGGATTGCTTGGTACAGGCGCTCAAACATTGGGTCAATATTATGCGGGTCAGCAACAGGCTTTCTCTCCTTATACAACTGCTATGGGACAAGTTACAGGACTTGAAAGTGCCGCACAACAACCATTCCAAATGGGCATTGATTTAGGAAAAACTAAAGCAACAACTGGATTTGATGTTGGAAGACTTGGTTTGCAAGGTGCTGGTCAAAGCGTAGCATTAGCTACTGGCCCTGCGGCAACAAACAATCCCTATGCTTCATTACTAAGCGGTGCGGCATCCTCTCCTGTTCTTACAGAAGCCGCTGCAAAAGCTCTAGTTGGCTTATTTTCATAAGGATTTATCATGGCAGATATCGTAGCAAGTCTTTTCGGTCTAACTCCCGAAATGTATGGTGAACAACAAAGAACAAGTAGCCTTGCTGAAGGCATCAGGTTGGCTCAACTAGACCCTGCGGCTCGTGGTGCAGCTATGACCTATGCAGGTGCTAGAGGGTTGGGTAACGCCATTGGTGGTGCTTTGGGCATAGAAGACCCTCAACTTAAGATGATTAGTGCTAGAAATACCATTGCCAAACAGATTGACCAGACCAATCCTGAGTCGATCCTACAAGGCGCTCAGATGTTGGCACAGATGGGTGACCAACAAGGTGCTATGGCTTTGGCTCAATATGCTCGTCAAGCACAAGGTGAGATGGCTCAAACACAACAAAGACGGGCGGCAGAAACTGCATCTTTGGCTACTGCGGCTAAGACTCAACTGTCTATTGACCAAGAAACAAAACTGCGTGATGAGTTGTCTAAGTTGCCTCAAGGTGCTACACAAGATGATGTTCTTGCTGTTGTTACTAAATATGGTTCTCCAGATAGAGTGCTTGCGGCTTTGCAAGGTTCTGCCGATAAAGCAGCTCAAAGAGAAACTACTCTTCTATTGGGTCGAGAAAAAATTGCGGCTAAATTAGAGTCTGATCTAGCACAAGCAAAAACTGATATAGAAAAAGAGAAACTTCGAATAGAGGCTAAAAGAGAACTTGCTCAGTTGATGGCATCTCTCAAAGGGCCAAGTTCGGCAGTTCTTAAAGCTCAAGAAAAAGCTGAAAAGCTTGAAGAAGGCCAGCTTGCTTTGGGGGATACAATTTCTACAGCAGAAACCTTAGTTAAAGATTTAGCCAAAATGGGTGGAATTACAAGCACCTCAAAAGGCCCTCTTGCAAACTTGGTGACATCACTTCAGACGGGAACTGTTGGTCAAATGGCAGGACGCACATTTGGTACTGCAGAGCAAGCTAAGCGTGATGAATTAAAGAGCATTCGTTTGCAATTACTAAATGCTGTTAAAGAAGCTACTGGCATGAGTGCTCAACAACTTAACTCAAACGTTGAATTGAAGACATACTTGGATTCTCTTGGTAGCGAAGGAATGACAAAAGAAGCAAACTTGGCAATCTTAGATAATCTATCAAGGCGTTACCTTAAGGGTGAAGCTGCTAAACCTGCAAAAAATAAGTCTGACCCATTGGGTATTCGTTAAGGAGTTTTTATGGCTACGATTGCTGAAATTCGTAAAGAATATCCACAGTATTCAGACATGACTGATACTCAGTTGGCAGATGCTTTTCATTCAAAGTTCTACTCTGACATACCTAAAGACACTTTTTATAGCCAACTTGGTATAAAAACAACACCTGTTTCAAGCATGGAATTGATGTTTGGCGCTGGTAGTCCTATCGCTCGGACAATTAAGGGGGCGGTTGTTGATCCTGCTTTGGCAGTTAACCAATTATTAGCAAGCACAGGATTGTTTGGTGGCGAAATTAAAAAAGGTGCTACCCAACTTGTTAGCGATGTCGAAAAAACAACGCAAGAAGGTCGTGCAAGAGTTGGCAGTAGTGGTTTCGATCCCTACCAATTGCTTGGAAACGTAATAAGCCCCGTAAATCGTTTAGTTGGCGTTACACAAGCACCACTAGCAGGGCAAGGCATAGCGGCAAATATTGCTCGATCTGGAAGCACTGGTGCGGCTTTAAGTGCTTTCCAACCAGTAAATGCTCCTGTTGAACAGTTTGGTGAGCGCAAATTAGAGCAAATGGCGACAGGTTTTGTTTTAGGCCCTGTTGTTGAAGGTGGTGTAAAGGCTATTGGAGGGCTTTTAAACACCCTAAAAGGACTTACGCCTACTGGTCGCCAAGAGTTCATGCAAAAGCAATTAAATGAGCTTGCTGGTACTGATAGAACAAAAGTTATTGAAGCATTGCGTGATGCCAAAGAAATTGTTAGTGGCTCAAGACCTACTGCGGCTCAAGCAATTTCAGATATTCCATCTGCTATTGAATTGGCTGCGGCACAAAAAAAACTTGCGGCTAAACCTAAAGTTGCAGGTGGATTTGAAGAGCGTTTAGTCGAACAACAAGCGGCTAGAGCTAGAGAGCTTCAATCTATTAGTGGCACTGAGGCTCAGAAAGCCGCATTGATTGCTAAGCGAGAAGATGTAACAACTCCGATGCGTGAAACCGCATTAGAGCAAACCAATCTTGCAGGGCCTATCTTTACTAAGTTAGAAAAAGAGATTTCAGATAAGTTTAATAGTTTGGCTGCTGCTGAACAAACATCTGGAATGAGTGGTTTGGCTGCAACAATACAAAAATCTTTGGCAGAAAAAGGTCGGCCAGGTTGGTTGTCTGCGGGTGATATTGCGTCAGAAGCGGCAGGTCGTGCAAAAGCATACAAAGAACTTGCAGGAACATTGCGTGGAGAAGCACAACTTAAGCAATTTCAGCTTAATAGCTTAGAGCAAAATGGATTCTTCCCGTTACGTGCATCTGATTTAACAGAACAACTAGACAAAGCCATTCGTGGGACTGTATCTGATCAAAGCAAAGCTGTTTTGCAAGGCATTAGGGATAAAGTTGTTTCTAAGGCTGATGAAAATGGCTTGTTAAATAGCCGAGATGTTTACGAAAACATTAGAAAAATATCAAATCAAGATGTTGCGAAAATGCTTAATCTTGGTGAGCAATATGCTTCTGGTGGAATCCCTCAACAGGCGGCTAAAGCATTGGGTAATGCAAAGCAATTTATTGATGCGTCATTGAATAAGTCATCTGATGGATTGTGGAGTAAATACCTAAACTCTTATGCGGCTTACAGTAAAAAACTTAATCGCATGGAGGTTGGAGACTACTTGTCAAAGAGTTTAAACACTCCTTTGGGCAAGGAAGCCGCTGGAGAATTTGCTTCTGCTGTTGAAAATGCTGCGGGAACAATTAAAAAATCAACTGGAATTCCAAGGTTTGAAAAGTTATCCGATGTTTTAACGCCAAAAGAAGTTGCTTCTGTTAACAATGTTTTGGCTGATCTAAAGCGTGACTCAAAAGCAAAAGAGCTTGCACGAAAAGTTGGAGCGTTGGATATTGGCGGCCCAGATATTGCCAAAGAAGCACCACAGTTTTTAGACAGAACATTTACATTGATGAAGGCGGCTGTTGAATATTTGCAAAGAGGTAATGCTGATGCTTACAACAGACAAATGGCTGAATTGATGATGAACCCTGGTTCTTTGGCTCAGTTTATGACTGTTGGCATACCAAAAGGCAGGACAAGTGATTTTGTTTCTTCAATGATGAAGTTAATGGATGCGCCTACTCGTGCGGCATTTACTCAATCATTTATCGTTCCAGCAGCGGCTAAAGAGGTTGGAGACTCACAACTTACTATGGCAGAGTAATGAAAGACGGGCTGTTTGCTATCTTAGTAGCAGCCCTGATTCTCTGTTTTGTAATCTTTTGTAGTTATATTATTGTTTGGGCATTTCCGTGATCGCCTTTCTCTTGGCGGCAACCATAGAGTACCGATGTATTAAGTGGACTTGGAGTGGTGATGTTTACAACCGAAGGGTTGTTTGCATTAAGTGGGAGAGAAAGAATGATTCCGTTAGACCCGTTGAGCGCCCTAAATAGCCTTCAAAGCGCTATTTCGATGGTGAAAAAGGCTAGTAAGGTAGCCAATGATTTAGGTTCTCTTGCCCCGATGATTGGCAAGATGTTTGATGCCAAAGGTGCTGCTACCAAGGCATTGATTGATGCTAAGAAGAACAAAGGCTCAAACATGGGTCAGGCTCTTCAGATTGAGATGGCTTTAGAGCAAGCAAGAGCGTTTGAGGAAGAGTTAAAGATGCTCTTTATGACGACAGGTAAGGTTGACGTTTGGAACAAGATTAAATCCCGTCAAGACCAGATGGACATAGATGATGCCAGAGAACTGAGGGCTTTAGAGAGAGCAGAGAAGAAGGCTAAAGAGAAGGAAGACGAGATGAATGAGTTAGCCATCATCATTGGTGGTGTGGCATTTGTTTTGTTCCTAGTAGCAATTGGTATTTATGAACTCATGGAGTTTTGTGAAACCACTAAAAGGTGTGGGCGGTGAATGAGTATCAGAAGACCTTTGACCTATGCCTAAAGATATTTATCTATGGGTGTGTGGCTTTATGGTTTCTAGGTTTTCTAAAGTTCTTGCCTGATGACTTGTCGGACAAGATTGTTAATCTTTTACTTGGAAGGGTTGGGTTAGGCAAATGAGAATTACAACTTACCAAGAGAACGCCAAGATGCTCTCAGAGGCTCACAGGGTGATACACCAACAGAATATGAAGCGTTTGGCAGAGTTAACCAGACAAGCTGAACACCAACAAAAGGTTCAGGAAATCAAGACCCAATGGGCTAGATTGGTGGATATCAAAGTATGAGATATCTCCTCCTGTTATCAACACTACTTCTAGTTGGTTGCCTAGAAGACAGGTACAGGTATTTTTGCCAAAACCCTGACAATTTTCATGCTGAACAATGCCAAAAGCCTAAATGTTTGTTTACTCAACAATGCCCAGAATATCTGGTTGCCCCAATCTTGGAGAAAAAGGTAAATGATGTCCAACCAGAAACCAAACCTAACAACTGAAGAATTTGAGGTTAGGGTGTGGGGATTTGTGGTCATTGTTGTGACCTGCATTCTCTGTTTTATCGTCATTGCACTACTTTATTCGGTGACTTTTGTGACTCAGCCCATCAAAAGTATGGCCCCGATTGACCAAGCCTATACCAAGATGCTGAACGACATTGTTCTTTTGATTGTTGGCGGTATCGGTGGTGTGATGACCAAACGTGCGGCAGGTGCGGCAGCAAAGGCTTTTGGAGCGCCTACGCCTCCGATGCAACCAATGTGTCAACCAATGGGCTATCAAGGCTCTCAGGGCGGTTTTAATCAGTCCTATGGGTCTTCCTATGCCCCTCCACAGTCGGCTTATGGTCTGCCAAGCCAACCATTCGGTGCTATGCCTGTTTGGACTAATCCTGAGTTGGATGAGAGTTGGACACCTGGCCCTCCTCCAACTACACCCCCTGAACACCTAGAAGACGACCATGAGCGTGTTCAATTGGCTGTTGCTCGTCAGGAGGCTGAATAATGCTACCAATCCCTCTCCCGTGGCTGATTGTGGGTGTTCTAGTGTCTCTATTTGGGTCTTACAGGGTAGGACACCACTATGGGTGGCTAGAACGTGATGGCGACATGAAGATAGCCATTGCTAAGAAGAACGAGGAGGCTAGGGCTAAAGAACAGGAACTAGGCTCTAAGTTACAGGATCAGGAAAGTCAATTACGAAAGGCACAAGATGATATCAAGAAAAAGCAGTCTGCTATGCATGAGCTTGCTAGGACTGGTAGGTTGCGGCTCCCCGCCCCAAGTTGTCCACAAGCCAGTCCAAGTGCCTCCACTCCCGTTGGAGATCCACAACCCAGCGATCCCCCTCAAACCGAATCTGAGCGAGAAGTTATTGCAGCTCTTATCGACATCGCAGCCGAAGGAGACAAAGCCATCATCAAGCTCAATGCCTGTGCCGCAGCCTACGAAGAAGTAAGGAGAATCGTGAATGGTCAGTAAAGAACAACTCAAAGAACTTCATATTGGTGAGCAATGGGTAGATGCCCTAAATGCCACTTTTGAAAGGTTTGACATTATGAATCCGCTAAGAAAGGCGGCTTTCATTGCTCAATGTGGGCATGAGTGTGGGAACTTTAAGATGCTTGAGGAAAATTTGATGTACAAAGCGGAAACTTTGATGAAGTTATGGCCTAAAAGATTCCCAACTCTTGAGTTTGCCAATCAGTATGCCAAGAACCCAAAGAAGATTGCCAATATGGTTTATGCCAATCGCATGGGTAATCGTGATGAGGCTTCTGGTGACGGGTATCGCTTTAGGGGTCGTGGTTGCATTCAGTTAACAGGTCATGCTAACTACTACCATGCAGGACAAGCCCTTGGTGAGGACTTTGTAATGCAACCAGAGCTTGTGGCTACCCCTATGTATGCTGCGCTAAGTGCTGGCTTCTTTTGGAACACTCACAAGTTGAATGTTCTTGCCGACAATAGAGACATTAAGATGATGACTAAAAGAATCAACGGTGCATTTATAGGTCTTGCAGATCGAGAAAAGCACTACATCCATGCACTATCAGTTTTGACCTAAGAGTTCTTACTCCTTAGTTTGGCTTCTATCGCTCTGGCAAAGTGGATGTCCATGTGTTGATGAGAAGACGCACAATCAGCAGAGATTGAGAGAATCTCCTCATCCGTCAGCCCAACCCATGTGCGCTGTGGTGGGGTGGTGTAGAGCTTTGTGCCAACAGGCAACATTTTTGTAAAGCTACATTTAAACGCTCCTTCAATAGCATCCACAATTTCACCAACAGGCTCCTGCTCTGGCTCATAGTCCAGCCCCAACTCTCTGGCGTTCTCTGCCATCTTTTCGAGGGCTTCGTTGGCTAAGGCTTCTTTTATGGCGGTGATGGCTAATTCAATTTCTGGCAAATGTGTCTTTCCTTTTGGGATGTAGTAGCCGTCAACGCAACTGTTTGCCACTTCCAACGCCTCCAACGCCAGCTTCAATGCTTCTTTAGTCATACTTGTCCCCTTGCTCGGATGGCTTTTGCCGCACTTGTACAACTTATTATTTTTCCTGTTTTTGAAGCCGCTTCTAGCATCTTTGCACACGCCTCACGCTCGGCTATGACAGCATCTTCCAGTTCTTTGATGTGGGCATTGATACGCTCAATCTCTGGTGCATTGGCTTGTTTAATGCGTTCACGCTCGGCAGAAGCGACAAGGGCGGCAAAGCGAAAGACCCATTCGTTCGTCACGTTATACGGTTCGTTAACGTTGGCCTTAAAGTCAGCCTCTCGTGCCATGCGAATAATGTCTTCTTTGTTCATGCTTATACCCTAGAAGGACAATCTCTACCCTGATTGCAAGTGTTTAAACAGGGTGGACACCTTTTCATATCCCTTACAAATGAAGCAAAACTCTGTGCTGTGTCACCAAAGGCTTTCATCTTGTCGAACTCCTTGGCAACCTCCTCAAGCACTTCATTTCTGTCTGGTCTATCAATGAAATCATGGTCATTGAGCCATGTTCTGATGATTCCCATTTATCTCACCCTACGAAGAGGCTCTTGGTACTTCTCAGGCGGTGGTGGCAGCATCTTCTCTGAAGGTGGAGTCCATCCAAACTTTCTCCAGATGGCTTGAACATCAGACCCAGAAGACCATACGAAATCCTTGTTTGGGACAGAGGGGTAGCTAATCTTTGAATATGGGGGTTTTTCAATCATTTGACAACTTTCATAATGCGTTGATTTCTGCCAAATTTGCCACGTTTGACACCAGTAACTTCAATAAATCCCTTGTCTAACAGAGACTTGTATCGTGCTGTTATTGAGGAATATGGATAGTTTGGATACATCTCTAGTATCTCGTCTGAAATACACCCCTCTGGAAAGCCCTTTATAGCCTCATAGACAAGACTTTCTAGCTTGGTGCTATCAACTGCTTGAGCAGCCTGATGGCTCGTTGTAGGGTCTTCTTTTCTAACCAGTTTAAACGCTGGTGAACCAAAGAACCTACCGACTGTCTCATTCATGTTATCAAAAAATGTACTCATTATTCACTCCTATTGGATGAGGGGAAAACTGCTCGTCTGCAAGCTAGGAAAATCCTTTGCACAGCTCTCCCCTCGGGTTTATATTAACTTAAAATGGCAGGTCTTGGTCATCAAAATTGGTAGCCTTAGACCTCTCAGAAGGCTTCGCTTTGTATTCTTCCTTGGGTGATACTGCTAGACCCATGAACTTACCGCTTTTACCCTCTTTAATCCATGCAGATAGCCAGTAATCCTGACCACCAACTGTGATGTTCCCTTTATATTCAGGCGCACGTTCATTGTCTTTCTTCTCATTGCGGAACAAAACACCACTGTTGTCCCGCTGATTTTGTTTATTGTCCATGTAACACTCCTTTGTATGCTGAAAAATCTTTGTGCAACTTGTTTGTTGCTTCTATTGCTACTAACTCTGCTAACTCTTTGTCTTTAAAGTAACCAAAACTATGCAGTATTGAATTAACTCTTAAAGCAACCAACCATTTTTTATCTCTTTTGTGCCACATAACTCCTTTTGTTCCACTTGTATTTCTAGTGCTGATCTTTTGATTCATACAATTTTGAGACTTTGTAGCAGCCCTCAAATTCTCTATTCTGTTGTTTAGCTTATCGCCATCTATATGGTCAACAAAATCAGGCATATATCCATAGTGGTACAAAAATATAACTCTATGTGTTTTATGAAATTTTCTGTAAACGTGTATTTTGTGATAGCCAGTTGAGGGATCAAATGATCCTGCTGGACTACCAATTTTTACACGATTGGCTGCTTTAACTTTCCAATACAAGATGCCATCTTTGTAATCAAAACACTCTTGCGCTTCTTTTTGTGTAAGCATTTACAACTCCTTAGCCTTTTTTAATGATGAACGCACTTTGCTTGGCAGAAGTGTCCAGAGGGCTATTTTTTGTTCCCCGTCTAGGTTCTGCTCTTCCAATTTTACCCAAGCTGCCTTGGGATCACCCTGTTCGCACATAGCAATCAGATCGACTGCTAGTTCTTGCAGGTACTGTAATTCCTCTTGAGGAATGTTATCCATTGCACCCTGAGTAGGTGTAATCACTACTGATCTACCCTCTTCGGGGACGTCTTCACCGCTATACAAATATAGACCCAAACCATGTAGTGCCAGGGCTTTTGTCATACAACGCATGATTGCCGTGTTGACCGCAAAAGCATCAGGATTGGGGATGGCTTTGTTCCGATAGTCCATCACAGGAAGCTGACAGGTCATTGGCTTGTCAAACATGGTGACTGTAACGAATACCATTGCCGTACCATTGATATCCATGAAACACTTGTCGCCAAACATTTCTATCTTGTAGGAAGCCTTTGGATCGGCTTTTAAAGCCTCTGCCCATGCCCAAGCCCATGATAGGTAGGACAAGCCGTTTTTCTTCTCAACGTGGTCGTTGACATTCTTTTTAAGTAACGCTTCTATTGACATATTAACTCCTGTTATATTGTTAAGGTTGAAATTTTCTCATCAATGGCAATAAGTTTCTTTATTGCATCGACACGTTTATCGTAATCAATTACTGACTCTTCGTCATTAGTATTTACCCTAACTACTTTGCCATTTACCAACACACTTGGCATTAGATAAGTTGGCTGGTCAATACCAATGATTGACAACGATCCATAGTCCTCGCCTTCTTCGCAAGGTTTAAAGCTCATTGATCTCCAAGTGTTTGAGTGAACATAAAGATGATGTTTTTCAACATGATCTCTTAACTTTCGCTCAACAGATAACTTATAAGCAAGCCAATCCTTCTTAAACCAGATTGTTTTCTTATCTAACCTGACATACCTTGCAAACAGCTTATCTAAAAATAGACCAGTCATCTTGCTTTTCTCAAAATAACCGCAATACCTAGAGTGCCTTGAACCCCGCATGAATACTGGGTCTTGACCATTTGCAAAGTCCTTTTTTAAATTAAAAGGCAAACTAGAAATCCAAGGCAGCGATTCTAGAGTTTGCTCATCATAGAAATTAGATGGAACAAGGCAAGGTGTGTCTACTCTTTGTGTCCAAAAGTAATTGGAAACATTCACGGGAGTGAACATCAACTTCTCTTGCATATCAGCCGCCAAAACCAACTGCTTTAATTTCTTTGCCTTCCATTTTCTCATGCAACATGGCAAACTTCATTTCCAAGTTAACTGTGTTGTATACCTGTTGGGCATAGTTACAGATCGCTTTTGCTTGACCAGCTTCTTGGTTTCCACTGGCAACATTAAGCATTTGCTCTAAAAGAAATGAACGTAATTCTTTTGTGTTATTTGGTGTTTTCGTAACTTCAGACATATTAACTCCTTTGATTTTCGTATAACTCTTGTTGAATAATCTCTTTTTGTTGGTCAGGATATAAATCCTTGAACTCAATAAAGTCTGCTTCTTGGCAGCAAACTATTCTGTTTCCCTTGATTGTCAAGCAATAAGGACAGTAGTGGATGTCAGAAAACTCTTCCACATAAGTCTGGAAAAGTGTTTTCATCAGTGGAAACTTTCATAAGCCATTGTCCACAGAACATCACCCGCCAGATCGGTGAGCTTGTTTAACTCATCTTCTGTCAATGGTGTTCCATCTTCATAGCATCCACTTGAGAAGTAGGCATCAGAGAAGTCTGGGAAATCTCTGCTATCTACTCCATCTACTTCTAAGTCAACGACCTTTTTTCCATTAAGAATTGGCATATTTACTCCTGTTAAGCGTGGGTTACTGTTTGCCCACACCGATAATGTGCCACAGGTTTTACAGGAAATATCTAGGGATAAACCCTAATAGACAGACTAAAAAACAACACTACTATTCTGACCATGAACATCGAAAAAATTGAACTCCAATGCGCTGAAACATTGCTCGCTTATGCAGAGTCAATGGCTGACGCTTACATCAACCAACCAGAGGACTTAGAAGCCGCTATGACCGCTTTATTTGGTAGGGCAATAGAGATACACCTAAACCGCAAAATTAACCTGGAGAACCTTTACAAATGACTCAAGAAGCAGTGATCCGAGCCTTACAGAATGGCCCACTTACCTCCTACCAAATAGAGGATTTAACTGGTATCCCAAGATTGTCCATTGCTGCTTGTTGCACCAAGATGCGCTACAAGAAGAAACTAA
>Ga0315907_10005717_pt1 | contig 13393 bp, 14 predicted proteins | sample LakEriMetagenome_3_FD_203525 | JGI IMG/M metagenome (GOLD analysis project Ga0315907, IMG submission 203525) | Freshwater fungal communities from buoy surface, Lake Erie, Ohio, United States - Buoy 12 MA123 | ecosystem: Environmental > Aquatic > Freshwater > Lake > Lake biofilm | place: USA...
ATCTACTGGGATTGCACCCGCTGGATCGAAGGAGGCTCCGTATGAGTTCACCACAGGTGCTTCTTGCGCGTGGTTATGATTAGAATGATCGCAACCACCCATCATAAGGGAAGCGGCTAGGAAAAAGAAGTATTTTTTCATTTTGTAAAATTGATTAGCGATTCAAATTTACATCTTTTTTATCAAAAACTCTGTTCTCCTGTTCTTGGCGCGTCCTTCATCTGTATCGTTTGTGCCTACTGGCATAGTTTCGCCGTATCCCTTGTTGGTCATACGTTTTCCATCCACACCTTTTTTTACCAAGTAATTCAATACTTCAAACGAACGCTCCATCGATAGGGCTAGGTTGGCCTGATCATTACCGACATTATCGGTGTGGCCTCTAATCTCAATAGTAATACTTGGATGTTCGATCAAGTATTCTGCAAACTCGTCCAAAATGAGCATTGACTTTTGTTCGATATCGGCTTTGTTAGTGGAGTAGTAAATGTCATTGATAATAAATGGCTTGTTTTCTTCCGCTGTGTATGACTCCATATTCAGCTTCGCAACAACTGGAGGCTTCGTGTCTTCTTTTCGAGCAACCACGCGGGAGTTGAATGCGATATTATCACCACCAACACTGACTACTATATCTTCTTTCTTGGCCACTTTGACTACAGCTGCGTAGCGTCCGTCATCTTCATTCACCTTTACTTTATCTATAGTTTTACTCTGCGCATACTTGATTTCTACATTCGCATTTGAAGGAGGATTGCCATCTTCTGTTTTTACTTCTCCTTTCAAAATCATTACGCGCTCGGGCTTTGCAACCTCTGGCATTTCGAATTGATAGACATCCCAACCGCGTTGGTTATTGAGATTTTGCGCACCGAAGTAGGCTACTTCACCATCACTGGTCACTACAATCCCCAACTCATCTTTGTCTGAATTGATTGGGAATCCAAGGTTTTTTGGCTCTGTGAATGTTTCGTCATCATTCATTTTACAGTAATAGATATCAAGACCACCAACTCCTGTATGACCGTCGCTTGAGAAGTATAGTGATCTGCTATCGCTGTGCATGTAGGGAGCTTTATCTCTTCCTATGGTGTTGATATTATTAGGCAGTTTTTTTGCTTGTCCCCATTCTCCGTCCGAACCACGTTTGCTCATGAAAATATCAATTGAATAATTTCCATTTGCATCTTGCGTCGATTCAGCTCGGGCCGCTGCAAAGAATAAATATTGCCCATCTCCGCTGAGTGATGGTTGAGATTCCCAGCCATCAGAATTGACCAAATCGTTTAAGCGCTCGAGTGAAGACCAAACATATTTTTTTTCCCCTGTTTTCTCATCAGTTATCAGTTTGAACATTGCACTGAATAGGTCAAAGTTCTCTGGATTTTTTGGGAGTGGATTTTTTTTCGCAATAATCAATTCTTTGTTGTCCACAGAAATAGTCGCTCCACCTATGTTGTCACCCAGATTAAACGGCGGAGGCAGCGATACGCCTTCATCAAAGATCGCGTTTATATCAGGACGCTTACTCCATGTAAATTCCTCTACAATGCGCGCAGTGAAATCTCCTTTCGCTTGCTTTTCATATTTTCTTGTATAAAACATGATTTCGCCATCCGGAGAAATAAGCGGCAAATAGTCATCACTCTTAGAACTAACACCAGTAACTTTTACGGGATTGAATTGAACATTGCTGGCATAAATTTCTTGATATTTTTTAATCATCGGTATCACTTCTTCCACTTCCGCATATTTTTTTTGATAGTCCTTTTCAAACTTACTCGGATCTGCATCAGGGAAGCGAAGGAATTTTTCGAAATAGGTGAGTGCCTTGTCATATTTACGATCAGCATAACTGATCGCACCAAGAAAATAGTAAGGTTCGGAATGATATTCTGGACACAGCTCCACTAGTTTTTCGAAATAATTGAAACTGATATCGAATGGAGAGCCATTTTTTTTTGCTCTCAAAAAGGTCATTTCGCCAATTCTTTGAAGGCATGGCAAGCAGTTGGGGTCTTCTTCTAGGGATTTTTCGAGCAGACCGAGTCTTTCATCAGGTTGATACTTCTTGGTGTCTTTGCTCTGTTCAAGCAGTTTTTCAATTTTTGACGATGGCTGATAATTACATGACTCCTGAGCAGCAATATTTTCGACCAAAAGGAGCGATATAACGATGACGGCGATTTTCCTTAGCACTAATATCATTTTCTTGCTGGTTGTGGGCGAAAGATAGTGATTATTTAATTTTATTCCTCTTGCATCGAATCCTCTAAACCCCTTAAATTCACGGTCTAAACCAACAACAATGGCTCCCTCAACTATCCCACATCTCGTCAGAGAATTGATGGATGTTTCTACTGGGTTTTCTATTGTTTTTTCGATAGATGGTAATTTCATTTTGGGAAATAAATCATTTCTTGAAGCTCTAGTGAGTTTGAAAGGTGATGACTTTTCACTGGAGCATGCGGATGATTTGGAAATGAAATCATCTAATTTTAAGAAGCGATTTTTCTGGAATGATATTATAGAAGCGGTAAAGGATGGGAATTTTTCCATGAATATTTCATTTGGTGATTTTCCAAACATTTACAAATGTCATGCAGCTTCTGTGCTGATGGAAAAGACAAATGTTGTCGTGATGTGCTTGAACGAAGTGACACCAAGTCATCAGCTTGAAAAAAAGTTGATGGAAAAAAATGGTTTCTTCGAAAATCTGTTGGATGAGCTTCCTCAAATGATTTGTGCATTGGATGAGAATGGCATCATTCGATATTGGAATGACCAATGCAAAGCTGTATTAGGATATTCATCTGATGATATTGTATTGAAGCCAGATGCAACAGATAAATTGATGCCCAATAGAAAGTATCGAGAAGATGTTTTGGAAAAAATATATCGCAAGGAATCTGGGGTATTACGCTTTGTAAACTCTATCATGCATAGCAATGATGGTTATGATAAAACTATTGCATGGAATGTTCGTTTCATGAATAATCCTTTGATTCCAGGATTGAACTATTGGCTTGTTGGAACAGATATCACCGCTATGGAAGTGGCCATGAAATCGGTAGTAGACAGCGAGCATCGATATAGCATGATCTCAAAAGCTTCGAATGATGCTGTGTGGGATTGGGATTTAATTTCAGATCAATTATGGTGGAATGATGGTATGACCAGTCTTTTTGGTTATGATCCAGAAGAGATTAAAAATACTTATCAATGGTGGTTGGATCGGGTGCACCCGAGCTACACGAAATCTGTAGATGAAAAATTACGTTTACATGTGGAGGAAGGTCGCCAATTTTGGAGCGACGAATATCTCTTTAGAAAAAAAGATGGAACCTATGCATTGGTTTTTGATAAAGGATATTTAATAAAGGATGAAAAGGGGCGTCCTATAAGATTTGTAGGAGGTATTGTGGATATTACGCACACAAAGAATCTTAATCCGTTGTAATCTGAAAACTTCGTTCGTTTCTTTGTGGGATGAATTATAGAAGACTCGGAAAATCTGGACTTCAAGTCAGTGAATTGTCCTTTGGCTCTTGGATCACTTTTGCCAATCAAATCGAAAATGGAATTAGCGAACGCTTGATGGATATCGCATATGACGCAGGGGTCAATTTCTTTGACAATGCAGAAGTTTACGCAGCCGGAAAGAGCGAGGAAGTGATGGGGGATATTCTAGCGAAAAAAAATTGGGCACGAGATACATACATTGTAAGCAGTAAAGCATTTTTTGGAGCAGGAGGAAAGTTGCCTACCCAGCGAGGTCTTCATCGCAAACATTTGGTGGAAGCTTGTGAGGCTGCATTGAAGCGCCTAAGAGTAGATTATTTAGATCTTTATTTCTGTCATCGCCCGGATAAAAACACTCCAATCGAAGAAACAGTATGGACCATGCATCAATTGATCATGCAGGGAAAAATATTGTATTGGGGAATGAGTGAATGGAGCGCGCAAGAAATTATGGAAGCGCATATGGTAGCTGAAAAATATCATTTGATCGGCCCTACTATGGAACAGCCGCAATACAACATGCTTTGGAGAGAGAAGGTGGAGGCAGAGTATGCTCAAATTTATAAGACTGTGGGACTCGGAACTACTATTTGGTCGCCTTTGGCTTCTGGATATTTGACGGGAAAATATATCGGACAAAAACCAACAGACACTCGTTTGATGCGCGATGAATTGAATTGGCTGGCAGATAGAACCTTTACGCAAGAGAACGAAGAAAGAGTAGTGGGTTTGAAAAAATTATCAGAGGAAATAAATATTTCTTTACCTCAATTGGGGGTTGCTTGGTGTTTGAAAAATCAAAATGTTAGTACTGTAATCTTAGGTGCTAGCAAACCAGAGCAATTGACAGAAACCCTTCAAGCTGCCGATAAAGTAGCAATGCTCACCGATGAAGTCATGGCCAAGATTGAAGTCATTTTAAATAACAAACCAGTCTTACCTCCTTACTGATATGCGCATAGATATTCTAACCATTCTGCCGCGATTGCTCGACGGACCATTTGCAGATTCTATTTTACAGCGAGCGCAAGACAATGGCTTGTGTGAAATTGTGATACATAATATTCGCGATTTCAGCACGCACAAGCAGAAGCAGGTAGACGACTACCAGTTTGGTGGTGGTGCGGGCATGGTGATGATGGTACAACCTATTGCCGACGCAATTGATAAACTGAAGTCAGAACGTGAATACGATGAGATCATTTATCTCACGCCCGATGGAGAACGATTGAATCAAGGTATTTGTAATTCATTTTCTTTGAAGAAAAATATCATCATGCTTTGTGGTCATTACAAAGGTGTGGATCAACGCATACGTGATCACTATATCACGAGAGAGATATCGATTGGAGATTATGTTCTTAGCGGTGGGGAGTTGGCAGCGGCTGTATTAGTGGATAGCATTGTGCGATTGATTCCTGGAGCTATGAACGATGAAACATCTGCGCTCACAGACTCATTTCAAGACAATTTACTCGCACCGCCGATCTACACACGACCAGCAGATTATAATGGCTGGAAGGTGCCTGAAATCCTTACCAGCGGCAATACACCCAAGGTTGAAGAGTGGCGTTTTGAGCAAGCACTAGAAAAAACTAAAACCCGCCGCCCCGATTTGTTGGGGTGATGACAACTCAAAAATTACTTTTCTTTGTCCCATCATGAGTGCACCACTTGCAGAACGCATTAGACCTAGAAATCTAGATGAATACGTCGGCCAAAAACATTTGGTTGGGCAAGGAGCGGTGCTGCGAAAAGTGATCGATAGCGGTACAATTCCAAGTATGATTTTTTGGGGGCCTCCAGGCGTTGGCAAAACTACTTTGGCCTTAATTATATCGCAAGCGCTAAAGCGCCCGTTCTACCAACTTTCTGCAATCAATGCAGGGGTAAAGGATGTACGCGAGGTCATTGATAGCGTAAAGAATGCAGGAATGTTTAGCCAAGGTGCTATTCTCTTTATCGATGAGATTCACCGTTTTTCAAAAAGTCAACAGGATAGCTTACTAGGCGCAGTAGAACGCGGTACCATTACACTTATCGGCGCCACAACTGAAAACCCATCCTTCGAGGTAATATCGGCATTGCTTTCTAGAAGTCAGGTTTATGTGCTCAAACATCTCGAGAAGGAAGACTTGATAGGTCTTGTTGATACGGCCTTGACCAAAGATGAAGAACTCAAAAAAATAAATGTTACGGTTCAAGAATATGAAGCGCTTCTCCGCTTAAGTGGAGGAGACGCCCGCCGATTGCTCAATGTATTGGAACTCGTGGTGAGTTCTCTGCCAGAGGATAAAGTCATCACCAATGATCGTGTTGGGGAAATCGTTCAAGCGAACATGGCCAGTTATGATAAGAATGGAGAAATGCACTATGATGTAATCTCTGCTTTTATCAAGAGTATTCGCGGCAGCGATCCACAAGCAGCAGTATATTATCTCGCACGAATGGTAGAAGGCGGAGAAGATCCCAAGTTCATCGCGCGAAGAATGCTCATTCTCGCTGCTGAAGATGTGGGCATGGCTAATCCAAATGCGCTTCTAATGGCCGATGCTACTTTCAGAGCGGTTGAAAATATCGGCTGGCCTGAAAGCAGAATCATCCTCAGTCAATGTGCTATTTTCCTAGCTACTTCTCCAAAATCAAATAGTGCATATACCGCAATTGATGATGCAATTGCAGAAGTAAAAAACTCAGGAGACCAGCCTATTCCGCTGCAACTAAGAAATGCACCCACCAAGCTGATGAAGGAGCTGAACTACGGCAAGGACTATATGTATAGCCATATGTATGAAGGTAATTTCGTGGCACAAGATTTTTTACCAGAAAATTTAAAAGGAAAATTATTCTACAATCCTGCTAAAAATCAACGAGAAGAACAGATTCGTGAATGGCTCAAAGTACGATGGGGAACACGTTATCCTTTATAGTTGTGCAAGTCCCTTGTTGATGTTTTTAGCAATTGACGGACCCTCGTAAATGAAGCCCGTATAGACTTGCACCAACGCAGCACCTGCATCTAGTTTCTCCTTAGCATCTTCAGCAGTGAATATTCCACCCACTCCAATGATTGGGAAGCTTCCATTTGATTTTTGATGCAAGTAACGAATGACTTCTGTAGATCTTGATTTTACAGGCTTTCCACTCAAACCACCCGCGCCGATCTTTTCAACTTCTTGTGCATTGGTATGCAACATCGATCTATCAATGGTTGTATTAGTAGCCACGACTCCCGCGATTTTACTTTCATCAACGATGGCAACAATATCATCCAATTGACTGTCTGTTAGATCTGGCGCGATCTTCAAAAGAATTGGCTTTGACTGTGGTTTTGACTGATTGAGTTTTTGAAGTGTGTTGAGGATATGCAACAATGGCGCTTTGTCTTGCAATTCGCGCAATCCAGGTGTGTTGGGCGAAGACACATTCACCACGAAATAGTCTACTACATCGAATAGGTCATGAAAACATTTTACATAATCATCGACCGCTTGTTCGTTAGATGTTACTTTATTTTTCCCAATATTTCCTCCAATAAGAATGGAGGAGGAAGCTTTGCGGATGCGCTCAGCAGCAGCTTTTGCGCCTCCATTATTGAAGCCCATTCTATTGATGAGCGCCTCGTCTTCTGGCAAGCGAAATAAACGCGGCTGGTCATTTCCTGGCTGACTAATAGGAGTAACGGTGCCTATTTCGATGAAACCAAAACCAAGACTATCTAAGGCATCGATCCAACGTGCGTCTTTGTCAAAACCTGCGGCCAAGCCGACCGGGTTTTTGAAAGTGAGTCCAAAAACGTTTCGCTCTAATTTCTTCGATTCAAACCGATACAACCCTCTCAAAATGCCTTTCCCACCAGGGATTTGATGAATAGCTCCCAAAAGATCCATCGCTCTATAGTGCGCTTTTTCTGGGGAAGACAAAAAGAAAAGTGGTTTGAGAATGCTCTTGTACATGCGACAAATATACTTCGGTAAAAAAAATCAAACTTATTTTAGTCGGGGTATTAAACCTAAATGTGGCAACTCGGTCAATTAAACAACAATGACAGATCATGAATTAGTAATAGCGATGAAAGATCCTCTTCAAAAGAAGAAGGTGTTCGAGCAATTGCTAAATGATTATCAAAAGCCTATTTATTATTATGTGCGCCGTATGGTACTCGATCATGATGATGCAGATGATGTGACACAAAATTGTTTTATAAAAGCTTGGAAAGCCTTAGAGCAATTTCGAGGAGAGGCAAAATTGAGCACGTGGCTATATCGAATCGCCTACAATGAAAGTTTGAGTTTTATTGAAAAGAGAAAAAGACTTGCAGGCGTTTCACTTGATGATCTAACGGAGCATCTGCCATCCGTTCTTCAAAAAGATGCGTTGTTTGATGGGGATGAAATAGAGTTGAAGCTTCAAATGGCATTGGCCACCTTGCCTGAAAAACAAAAGGCTGTTTTTATTATGAAGTACTATCAAGAAAAGAAATACGAGGAAATTGCTCAAATAACGGGCACATCTGTGGGAGCACTAAAAGCGTCATTCCACATAGCCGTTACAAAGATTGAAAATTATATCAAGGTAAATAATGAGTGGTAAATCAAACCCCTTTAAGATTCCAGATGATTACTTCGAGCAATCGGCTGGTGAAATATTTTCCAAGATAGATTTTGGAAATGAAGTTTTTTTTGAGAAACAAAAAAAGTTAATTCTGGCTGAAACTTCTCAAAAGAAAGAGGGAAGAAGTATTGTGATGTGGGCAAGTGTATGGAGTGCAGTAGCAGCGGCAGTTGTAGCTGGATGGATTTTTTGGCCAGCACCTGCGAAGCAATTGGTGAAAACAAAAACCTTCGTTGAATTGCTTCATGAAACAGAATTGAATGAAGAAGAAATTTTGATGCAGGCTTCTGACGAAGAATTGGCACTTTATTTTAGCAATGAAATCGATAGTCTACACGAAGACTTAATCAAAGAGCCAACGGTGCAAATAGAGCCTGTGAAAAAGCTTTTACCTAAAGAAAAGAAAGAGAATATAGATCAACTCTTGAACAACCTCTCAGATGAGGAAATTATGGAGTATCTCATTGAAAATGGAAATGACGAAATTGAAATACAATAGAAATATGAAAAAGTGGATTTGGATGCTTATTATTATTCTTGCCCAAAGTACGCTAGTTGCTAATGCTCAGCGTGGTCAGGAAAAAATGTCGGAGCTACGAAAGAATTTTGTTAAAGAGCAATTGGCATTGACTCCTGATGAGGAAAAAAAATTCTGGCCATTGTACGATCAGTATGAAGCCAAGCGAAAAGATTTTCGTCAAGCGATGAAGACCGTAATAGATAAAGCAGAAGCTTCCCCCGCTGATGAAAAGGTGGTGATTGAATCCATTGATGCAGTCACCAAAATCAGAAAAGAAGAGGCGGATTTGGATGCAAAGTACTTTAAGGATAGCATGCCTATCATTGGTGCGGAGCGAGTAGGAAAACTAACCCGATTAGAAGAAGAATTTAGAAGAACTCTAATGGAAAAATTGAAGGATAAAAGAGGTGGAGGACCAGGTCAACATGGGCCACCGCCGCCGCCACCACACGGAGGCCGTCCACCGCACGAAAGAGAGTAGATTAGTAAGGTGTGTATTGATGTTGTAAGGGATTCAGAGGTATAATATGACCGATGAATCCCTTTTTTATTTCCTTACTATTCTCTGGTATCTCCATCCAAGCATCTATTACTGCTAAAGATGCAAAGTCTCCAGAACCATTGTTTGGAGCGGGATGTGCTAGTAAAACACCTTCCTTTAATTGAAGTACAACCGGTAGGAAAAAGGTTAAGTTCGACTTAATCGTAACATCACTTTGAAGTATGGCTTGCGTTGACACACTTGAAATTCCTAGAGTTGATTGAAGCCATGGAATAAAGTATTTGTATGCGCAAACAAGCGTGGACACTGGATTTCCAGGGAACCCAAAAATAAATGTTTCATTGAGTTTTCCGAAAAGCATTGGTTTACCAGGCTTCTGAGCAATGCGATGAAAAAGCGTTTTACATTTCAAGTGTTCAAGTGCACTGGCGATGTAATCAAACTTTCCTTTCGAGACACCACCACTCATGAGTATGATATCGTTATTTTTTTCATGAAAGTCCAGTTGAGATATCACAGCTTCTAGCTCATCGGGAAGGTGTGCAATTTCTGCAGAGAGCCCCAAAGTTTGCAACAGAGAGAGCAGTGCCCAAGCGTTGCTTTGACGAATTTGACCGGGTAGTGGAGTTTTATCAATGGAGACCAGTTCATCTCCGGTTGAAATAATGATAATGCGAGGTGATTTCTTAACTAGTAAAGTTTGCTTTCCAATCGAAGCTGCAATGCCAATGATAGAAGCGTTGATCTTTCTATTCTGAAGTGCGAGTGTTGCTCCTTCTTTGAAATCCGTGCCTTTTAATTGGATGTTCTGAAACTGTTTTGTTGGACGAGTTTCAATTTTTGCAACATCATTTTCTATTAGAATATGTTCGTAAGGTACTACAGCATCAAAGCTTTCTGGTAATGCAGCGCCAGTCATAATTTCCACACATTCGCCTTCTTTAGGCGAAAATTGCTGTTGAAGTCCAGCACTACAAACACCAATAATTTTGAAGGAAGCATGTGCATTTAGATCTTCCCAACGTATAGCAATTCCATCCATCATCACACGATGAAATGGAGGAAGATCTGTATCTGCAATCAATTTTTCAGCGAGTATGTACCCTGTGGCTTGATGAAGTGGCACGTGCTCTGTACCCCAATCTGCAGATTGCTCCAGTAATATTTGTGTTGCTTGAGTGACAGTGATCATTTACCCTCCAATACTGGCCATTGATTCATGAATTGGAGCACGATGCTTTTCAGCATCAAAACCATTTGCAAATCGAGCTCCAATAGCTTGTATGATTTTTTCTTGAATTATAAAATCTGAACTATTGCTACTTAGAAAAGGCTTCAAGCCATTGCTAGACTTATCATACAAGCATGTTTTGAGGTGACCGCTTGGAGTGATGCGGATACGGTTGCAGGTGCCACAAAAGGTTCGTGAGTATGCAGCGATGATGCCTATTTTTCCCGAAAAATCTTCATTAGAATATTCTTGTGAAGTAGAAGTAGGCTTCATAGGAAGCTTTTGCAATGCGGGATACAGTTCCAATAATCTCCTCTCAATATCTTTTGCAGATACCCTCGAAGTATTGATGCCGCTTCCATTGAAAGGCATCTCTTCAATAAAGCGAATATCAACAGGCATTTTGATGGCCAGTTTAGAAAGCGCTTCGATGTCTTCTTCGTTCTGACCCGCCATAATGACTGCATTCAATTTTACTTGAATAGGAGAGTCAAGGAGACGGTGAAAAGTACTTTGCACTTGTGGCAACCAATCGCGGCGCGCCATTTTCATGAAGCGCTGGGGATCAAGAGTATCGACGCTGAGATTGATACTCTTTAAACCAAGATCAACTAATTCTTGAATATGAGGCTCAGTATAAGTTCCATTGGTTGTAATGGAAATTTCACTAATGCCTGGAATGCTTTTTGTGTTTTTTACAATATCTAAAAAATCCTTACGGAGAAAGGGCTCTCCGCCTGTGAAGCGAATTTTTTTCACACCTAAAAATGCAAGGTTTTGAATGAGTTTATGAATTTCATCTTGCGTGAGTAGTTCATCTTTCTTCAACCAATTCAAACCTTGTTCAGGCATGCAATAGGTACAACGAAGATTGCATTGATCGGTCACTGCGATGCGCGCGTAATCGATACTTCTTCCGTGATTGTCTATTAATGCCATGGTGCAGGTGCTATCAGTGTTTGCAGGGAAAATCTTTTTCGATAGCAAAATCGATTGTGCTTACAGCGCTTGCCTCTTGCTGAAAATACAAGCCTTCCTCATCAGATGAAGCCCACTGATGAAAAGCATTTTCGCTCACTTGTAATTTGATAGTGTTGTGTTCAAACGTTGCCAAACTTGTGTCTAGATTCCAAAGTGAAATCTCGATTTTCAATTGGGCCAAAGGTGAAAAAACCGTGGTGGTAGCCACGGTTTTTTCTGATGCAAGTTTTGAAATATCTTCTTCACTTAGCCGAAATCTCAGATGTTTTTCTGTGATTCGAGTCTTCATTTTTTCAATCCGATTTCTGCGAGGCGCTCGTCTAAAAATTCTCCAGCTGTTATAGGAGACCAGAGCGCTTCAGTTCCTGCAGGGATGCATGATGGCAAGCACTCCAAACTCATTTCACTTCTTGGGTGCAAGAAGAACGGAATAGAGTATCGAGGAGTTGCCCATTTTTCGCGAGGTGGATTTACAACACGGTGAGTAGTGCTCTTCAAGCGACCATTGGTATGGCGTTGAAGCATATCACCCACATTGACAACGATATGATCTGGAAGTGCTGTTACAGCTACCCATTCATTTTTCTTGTTGAGTACTTCGAGGCCATCGGCGCTAGCGCCGATAAGCAAAGTGATCAAGTTGATATCCTCGTGCTGACCCGCTCTAACAGCTGATTGAGGCTCGCTGGTGATGGGAGGGTAGTGGATAGGACGAAGGATACTATTTCCATGATGGATTTTTGCATCGAAATACGTTTCCTCAAGCCCAAGGAAAAGAGCAATTGCGCGGAGCATATATTTCCCCGTATTTTCGAGGGCTTTGTATGCTTTTTCGCCTACTTCATTGAACTCTGGAAGATCACTTACGGTAACGTTATCAGGATATTCTTTTTTGATAGGATCATCGCCAGAAACGTATTGACCAAAGTGCCAGAATTCTTTTAGGTCACCGGCATTGCTGCCTTTTGCGTGTTCTTTACCGAAGCTAGTGTAGCCACGTTGTCCAGCAAGACCTTCTACTTCATATTTCTTTTTTATATCAGCCGGAAGCTCAAAGAATTTTTGAACTTGCGTATATAGTTTGTCAACCGTAGGTTCATCTATTAGATGATTTTTAACTGCAACGAAACCGATGGTTTCATATGCTTCGCCCAATGCTTTAACGAATTGTGCCTTTTTCTCAGCATCTCCGTGAATAAAGTCTGAAAGATCTACGCTGGGAATTCCCATTTCATGTAAACTCATGATGTTATATTTTTCTTTGGTTCAAATGTATTAAATCACGACTATTCGATGGTAATGATTTGCATTGCTTTTGCGGTATTTCCGCAGGCATCCGTGCATGACCATTCTCTTCTAATTTGATTTTTGAATATTGTCTCGGTCATGGTAACATCAAAGTTTTGACCGCTATTGTCTCTTGAACTTAATTGCGCCGCAGGGGGAGGAGTATCATTCTTGCCGATAGTGATGTTTTTTGGGACACCATATAGTATGGGCTCCATTTTATCTGTGAGAGAGATGTATTGCTCTGCCTTCTCCTCATTTTTGCAAGCATCGGTGTATTTGTAAGTTCTCACTAACGTACCGAGGCAGCCTCCAGAAAAGACTTGATCATTGAAGGTCATTTTTACCTCACCACAAGCAGAGCTGGCTTCTGGAACTTGGATTTCAGATATAGCATCCACCTCACACGAAAATTGTTTAGGGTAGTTGGCAATGGTTATCTGGCTATTAACCATTGTTGAACACAAGAATACACATAAAATGAGTATTATTTTCATATCGAAATCTAATGGGGTTGCAGCAGCAACGGCCAATTTAGCAATTTTTTTCAAGCGTAAAAAGAGAAATCGGAGAAATCAAAAGGTTTTGAACAAAACGCAATATTGTTAAACAGCATTTCGGACGTTTAAATGTGCGTTTTAAAAGCTAGTAATTTGAAATATAAAGTATTATTTTTTAAGGAGTTATGATTGTTAAATAATGTTGTTTAGATTTATTTCAAAAAGATTAAACAAAA
>Ga0315907_10005718_pt1 | contig 13392 bp, 14 predicted proteins | sample LakEriMetagenome_3_FD_203525 | JGI IMG/M metagenome (GOLD analysis project Ga0315907, IMG submission 203525) | Freshwater fungal communities from buoy surface, Lake Erie, Ohio, United States - Buoy 12 MA123 | ecosystem: Environmental > Aquatic > Freshwater > Lake > Lake biofilm | place: USA...
TGCGATAGGTATTGAAGGGGCTGTCGCGGTCCAGATCAGCCCGCGTGATGGGCCGCTCCAAAGCCGCGCCGCCCAGGGCCGCATAAACCACGGTTGGGTCCGATTGCAGCGGCATATTGCGCCTGAGCCGGTTGATAAAGACCGAGGCGACCAGCGCGCGTTCCTCGGCCTTGCTGGTTTCGCGTTCAATGATGGAAGCGAGGATCAACGCTTCCCGAGCGCTCCGCAGCGGCAGGTTGGGCGCGCGGTCCCGCCAGGCTTCGGCCAGCGCGGTATTCATCGCAGCCTGGGCGCGGCGGATCAGCGCGGCGCGGCTATCGCCCCATTCAAAGGCGTAGGTTTCGGGTAAGATACTGCCCTCAGCGATCGGTTCCGCCTCGCCCATCAGCCCTTCGGTTTTGTCCAACAACGCATGGATTTGCAGCGCTGATAGCCCCTCCGGGATTGTTACGCGGCGCTGCACGGGCCGTGCCTCACGCAGAATGTCCAGCACCTGCTTCAGCGAAGCGCCGGCCGGAAAGGCGAATTCAGCCGCACGTAGGGGGCCGGCGCTTTTGGTGAGCTGGCTCGCAATCAGGAAGTGCCGCGCATCGGCGATAATGCCCGCTTCTTTGAGCGCGCCGGCAATGGCCTCAGTCCCGCCACGCGGAATGACCAACGCCCTATCGGCGGCCAGAGGTCCGGGGGCTTCATAGACTTCACGCGCCCATTTGGCCGCCGCGCCAAGGCCCATTAGCGACGCTAAAATCAGGCCAAGTAGGATAAGCGCCACCCGCCCGCGGCGTTTGCGCGGTGCGGGGGTGGTTTCACTCATTCTTGGTTACGGCGCACCACGGAAAATGATGCTGGCATTGGTGCCGCCAAAACCAAAGGAATTGGACAGCGCGATATCAATCTTGCGCGGCTGGGGTTCCTTCGCCACGCGGTCAATCGCGCTTTCGCGCGATGGCTTTTCCAGATTGAGCGTGGCGGGTGCCACCTGATCACGAATGGCAAGGATGGAGAATATCCCCTCCACCGCGCCAGCCGCGCCGAGCAAATGCCCAACAGCGGATTTGGTGGAAGACATGGCAAGCCCGCGCGCAGCATCGCCCCAAAGGCGTTCCACCGCTTCAAGCTCCAGATCATCGCCAAGCGGCGTGGAGGTGCCATGCGCGTTCACATACTGGATTTGCTCCGGCGTGATGCCAGCGCTGGCAAGGGCGGCCTTCATGGCGCGGAAGGCGCCGTCATGGCCCTCAGCCGGGGCGGTGATGTGATAGGCATCACCGCTCATGCCATAGCCAATCACCTCGCCATAAATCTTGGCACCGCGCGCCTTGGCGTGTTCCAATTCTTCCAGCACCAAAACGCCGGCACCTTCGCCCATGACAAAGCCATCGCGGGCTTCATCCCAGGGGCGGGATGCGGCGGTTGGGTTGTCATTGAAACCGGTTGACAGGGCGCGGGCGGCGCAGAAGCCGGCCATGCCAATTTCGCCTACGGCGGCTTCCGCCCCGCCGGCAACAATCACATCGGCATCGCCCAGCGCGATCAGTCGCGCCGCATCACCCAGCGCATGTACACCGGTCGCGCAGGCCGTCACCACGGAATGGTTTGGACCCTTGAAGCCATAGCGGATAGAAACCTGTCCCGATGCCAGGTTGATCAGTGCCGATGGGATGAAGAAGGGCGAAATGCGCTTGATCTTGCCTTGCAGGATCAGGGACGCCGCTTCCTGTATCGTCTCAAGCCCGCCAATGCCCGAACCGATCATCACGCCGGTACGGCAGCGCTGATCTTCATCCTTCGGTACCCAGCCGGAATCAACCACCGCCTCATCCGCCGCGACCATCGCGAACTGGATGAAGCGATCCATCTTTTTCTGATCCTTGACGGGGATCCATTCATTGATGTCGAGGCCACCTTCGGCCTTCACGCCTGCGGGGATCTGCCCCGCAATGCGTGCCGGCAGGCTCGATGCATCAAAGGATTGAATGGCGCCAATGCCGGAATGGCCGGCGAGCATGCGCTTCCACACATGCTCAACACCAACCCCGAGCGGGCAGGCAATGCCCATGCCCGTCACGACAACGCGACGTGGCGCAAAACCCTTTTGGAACACGCGCGTTTCCCCGTTGGATCAGCGACGGGGCGCTCAGGCGCCCTTGTGCTTTTCGATATAGTCGATCGCGTCCTTCACGGTCGTGATCTTTTCGGCAGCATCATCGGGGATTTCCACGCCGAAGGCTTCTTCGAACGCCATCACCAATTCAACGGTGTCAAGGCTATCCGCGCCCAGGTCGTCAATGAAGGATGCCTCAGTGGTTACCTTCGCTTCTTCGACGCCAAGGTGTTCTACCACGATCTTCTTGACCTTCTCGGCGGTATCGCTCATCGCGTAACTCTCCATTTGGCGGGGCTTGGCCCGCGCTCCCCAAAACAATGCGGCTGGCTGCCTGATGGCCTGGGACTCGCGCCCCATCCCGCCCGACGGCGTCGCCTTAACATAGGCGTGAGATATGGCCTAGGCGGGAAGGGGCGATTTGGTCAAGTTTCCGGCAATAAACCGCGCCCCGAACTCAACTCGCGGCGTAAAGATACATGGGCAGCGGCTGGGTTTCATCGGTAACCGAGGTTACGCCAGATACCCCTTCCGCCAGCACCCTCAGGCCGCGTTTGATGGCGTCCGAGCGAGAGAAACCGTGGAAGGTCACGGCGCCATCCTTCACATCCACCATGATGTAATAGGTATCGGCCCAGGGTTCCTTGCGCATGGCGGCCAGCACGGCGGCGCGGATGCGCTCATCGGGGATGCCCTCGGCCTTTTCGGGGGGCAGCAGCAGGGCGTGCAGCAGATCGGCCCGGCTGATCAGGCCACGTAGCCGCCCTTCCGAGACCACCAGCACCCGGCGAATGCCATGCTTTTCCATAAGCTGTGCCACATGGGCGGCGGTCGCGTCCGGTTCCACAGTGACCAGTTTTTCAGTCATGATATCGCGCGCCTTGGCGCCATGGGTGCGGGCGTAATGCTCGGCACCGCGCGCCGGGTCGCCAAAAAGGCCACTCAACCACGAAGCGGGCTTGTCTTCCTCCCCGGCCAAACGGCGGATCAAATCCGCTTCCGTCACCATGCCAAGAAGGGCGCCGTCAGCGCCAAGCACCGGCACGGCGGAAATGCTGCGTTCGGCCAGCAACCGCGCCACGGCGATCACGGGGGTTTCGGGCGGGACCGTGACGATATCGATAGTCATCAGATCACGGGCGGTGAGTTTGGACATGGGGGTAACCTCCTGCTTATGGGGTTTTGCTAGCCTAATTGGGGCGGGCGTTTCTTGACGCAGGTCAATAGAGGATTGGTTCTCGCAACCCTGGGGTGAATATGCGACATAAAAAGCCATGAAGCTGGCGGTGTTGATTTCCACCTTGATTTTGGGTGGCTGTGGGCTGCTGGGTGGGGCCGGGCTGACTGGTTCTGCACCCCAGGGCCAACTTGTCGCCCCCGAGGCGCTGGCACCCTTGGTTGCGCCGCCTTCTGGTCGGGCGCTTTGGGCGGAACTCGGCCAGGATGCCGGCTTGGCGCGCCCGGTGCGCATGGAAGGCCAGCGCCGCTTTTGGCGGATGGATCAGGGGCTGGTCTTTGTGACGGAAGGGGCGCGAGTGGTTGCGACCGCCGGACTACCCACCATGTTGCTGGCAAGCACACCGATTGGGGAGGACCCGTTGCGGCGCGCTGCCCCGCTTGGTCCCGCGCCGGTGCGGCTCGCGCATAGTTTTGATCTGGCCGGCGCTGATGGCAGGCCGGAGCAAATGCGCTTCGGCCAGGTGGTGCAATGCCGGATCGAAGCCGAGGAACCCGCCATTGGCGGTGTGATCGAGCGCGTTGAGATTTGTGAGGGTGCCGCGTTTTTCACCAATCGTTTTTGGTTCCGCGCCGCCGATCGCGTGCTGATCCGCTCAGAACAATGGATCGGGCGGGATGTGCCGCCGCTGCGTCTGGAAGTGGCGGTGGAGGGGAGGTGAGGCGGGTGGAACCGGAGCCCGTTACAACTTCACACTTTCCCAGACCCAGCCGCGCTTGGCCTGATCTGCCTTTTGCCAGGCGGCGATCTGGTCCTTCAGGCGCAGCGTCAGCGCGATATCATCCAGCCCTTCCAGCAGCGCATCACGCTTGCGCGCATCAATACTGAAGGGGATTTCCTTGCCCTCCGGCGTGATTACCATCTGGCGCACCAGATCAATCGCGGTATGGCGCGCACCTTGGGTCGCTTCTGTCTCGGCGGCGATTTGCTTCACCACTTCCTCGGGCAGGGCAATTGGCAGCAAGCCGTTCTGGAAGCAGTTATTGTGGAAGATATCGCCGAAGCTTGGCGCGATCACACAGCGAATGCCCGCCCCCATCAGCGCCCAAACCGCACCTTCGCGCGATGATCCGCAGCCGAAATTGGCACCCGCCAGCAGAATGGGCGCTTCGCGATAAGGCGCCTTGTTCAGCACGAAATCGGGGTTCTCCGTACCATCGGACAGGAAGCGCAAATTCTCAAAAGCATAAGGCCCAAGCCCTGTGCGCCCGGTGCCGACCAGGCGTTGGATGCGAATGATCAAATCCGTATCCACATTGGCGCGCATCAAGGGCGCGGCAGGGCCAGCAAGTTTGGTGAATTTTTCCATGGTGTTTGCCTCTGCCTTACGCCGCGAATTGCCGCACATCGGCAATGGCGCCGGCCAGCGCCGCCGCCGCTGCCATGGCCGGAGAGGCCAAATGCGTCCGCGCTCCCGGCCCCTGCCGCCCAACAAAATTACGGTTCGATGTGGAAACGCAGCGCGCACCGGGCGGCACTGCCTCACCATTCGCTGCCACGCATAGCGCGCAGCCGGGTTCGCGCCATTCAAAGCCCGCCGCGGTGAAGGCAGCGTCCAGCCCTTCCGCTTCGGCTTCCTTCTTCACGCGCTCTGATCCCGGCACCACCCAGGCCGTGACATGCGGCGCCACCTTGCGCCCGCGCAGCACGGCGGCGGCGGCGCGCAAATCCTCGATGCGCGAATTGGTGCAGGAACCAATGAAGACCCAATCAATCTTCGTGCCCGCAATCGGCTGACCGGGCTTCAGGTCCATATACGCCAAGGCGGCTTCATAAGCAGCGCGACGAATGGGATCGGGCGCTGAGGCAGGGTCCGGCACGCGGCCTGTCACCGGCAGCACCTGTTCCGGGCTGGTGCCCCAGGTGATCTGCGGCGCGATATCCGCCATGGAAATCACCAGATCGGAATCGAAGATGGCATCCGCATCACTCGGCAGGCTGCGCCAATGGGCAAGTGCCGCATCCCAGGCCGCGCCTTTGGGTACGAAGCGCCGGCCAGCGAGCCATTCGTAAGTCACATCATCGGGGGCGACCATGCCCATCTTAGCACCCATTTCGATGGAAAGATTGCAAAGCGTCAGGCGCCCTTCGATGGAAAGCGCACGCACCGCAGACCCAGCATATTCCACCGCGTAACCAGTGCCCGCCCCGGTGCCGAAGCGGCCAATGGCATGCAGGATCATATCCTTCGGCGTCACGCCGGTAGGAGCCACGCCTTCAAAGCGAATGCGCATGCGCTTTGGTTTTTTCTGCGGCAGGGTTTGTGTGGCCAGCACATGACGCAATTCAGATGCGCCAATGCCAAAGGCCAGCGCACCAAGCCCGCCATTCGTGCAGGTATGGCTATCGCCGCACACCACGGTTGTACCGGGCAGCACAATGCCAAGCTCTGGCCCCATCACATGCACAATGCCGTTGCCATCCTGGCCGAGATCAAAAAGCCGCACTCCCGTTTCCGCCGCGCGCTTGCGCAAACCTGCGATCAGCTCACCACCCTTTGGGAAGCTTTCGGCAGTGCGGCCCGGCGTTGTCGCGACGGCATGATCCGGCGTGGCGAAGGCAAGTTCGGGATGGGGGATGGAATAACCCGCTTCGCCCACTTCGCGCAGCGCCCGCCCGCCCGAAAGGTCATGCAGCAGCACGCGGTCGCAATGCAGCAGTGACCAGCCGGAACCAAGCTCCGCGATCACATGCGGGTCCCAAATTTTATCAAATAGCGTCGCGGCCATGTGCTTCCCCTGAATGCTTGACGGCGGCACCACTGGCGCCGCACCGTCTGCCCCTATCACGCCGCGCCAAAGATGCGCGGTCAAGCTGGGGAGGGGTAACATGGCGCGGATCACGCGGCGCGGGCTGGCAGGCTTGGGATTGGCAGCGCCTTATCTGGCGCGGCGGGCCTGGGCGCAGGGCAGCTATCCGGATCGGCCCGTGCGCATGATTGTGCCCTATAGCGCGGGCGGTGTGGCGGATACGATTGCGCGCATCATTCAGCCCAAAGTGGCGGAACATCTCGGCCAATCCTTCATCATCGAAAACCGCACCGGCGCATCGGGTTCGATTGGCGCCATGGCCGTGGCGCAAAGCCCCGCTGATGGGCACACCTTCCTGTTTGAAGGCGCGACCTTCGCGACCCTGCCGCTGGTGAGCCGTAGCCTGCCGATTGACTATACCACGGTCTTCATTCCCGTAGTGCAGGTGACGACGCAGCCCTATATGCTTGGCGTGCGCGCGGGCTTTCCGGCGCGTGATCTGGCGGGGTTTGTCGCGGAAGCCAAGCGCCGGCCTGGTGAGATCACCTATGGGACGCCGGGGGTCGCACATATCGGCCATTTCATGGGCGAATTGCTGCAATTGATGGCCGGCATCAAGCTGGAACATATCCCCTATCGCGGCGGCGCCGATGTGGCGCGCGACTTGGCAGGTGGACGGCTGGATGCGGGCCTGATTTCTTTTTCCAGCCTGAAACCCGCCGTGGAGCGTGGCACGACATTGCTGGCGAGCACCGCGGCCGAAAGGCAGGCGAGTCTCCGCCAAATTCCCGTCATTGCCGAGACCTATCCGGGCTATGATCTGGTGTCCTGGACCGGATGTTTTGCGCCGGCCGGCACGCCGGAAGTGGCGCAAAATCGCTTTGTCTCGGCTATTCATCACGCGCTGAAGGACCCTTCCATTCAGGCGCGCTTGGAAGCGACCGGGGCGGATCCCGTGATCTCCTCTCCCGCCGCCTATCAGGCGGTGATTGCGAAGGACCGGGAAGTCGCGGGGCGCATTGTCGCCGCGACCGGGCTTTCCATCGGCTGAGAGGCCGCTACCCCTGAAACCACTTTGAATGCCTGTTGTTGGAGTAGCCAATGAACCCCTTTCCCGATCTGCAATCCTTCAAGGTCAGTATCACCGATCACGTCGCGACCGTGATGATTGCGCGCCCGCCCGTGAATGCGCAGAATAGTGCCTTTCGCGATGAAATCACGCGCATCTTCGACACCTTCCACGAAATGTCGGAAGTGCGCGCGATTGTGCTGACCGGTGAGGGGCGGAATTTCTCGGCCGGGGCAGACTTAAAGGACAGGCCGGATGTGACGCGGCAAGGAGCCTTCCCGCGCCATAACCGCCTGGTGCGCGCGGGCTTTGATTGTGTCATGGAATGCGGCAAGCCAATGATTGCGGCAGTGAATGGCGCCGCCATTGGTGCGGGCTGCGTGCTTGCCTTGGTCTGCGATATCATTGTGGTCGCCGAAGACAGTTTCATGTCCATGACAGAAGTTGAGGTCGGCCTTGCCGGCGGTGTGCGCCATGTGCTGCGCCATTTTGGGCAATCCAATGCGCGGTTGATGCTCTATACTGCGCGGCGGTTTTATGGGCCGGACCTTTATCGGATGAATGTCGCTTCCGCCTGCGTGCCGCAGGATGAATTGCTGGCAACCGCGCAGGGCATTGCGGCCGAGATTGCGTCCAAGGTGCCGCTTGCGGTGGAGGCGGCCAAGCGCGGCTTTACGCTGACCGAATACCTGCCGCTGTCAGAAGGGTACCGCTACGAACAGACACAAACGGCGGCGCTGTCGCGCACGGAAGACACGCGCGAAGCGCAGCGCGCTTTTGCGGAAAAACGCAAGCCTGGCTTCAAGGGGCGCTAGTCTTTCAGGACGGTTTGCGCGCTGCTTCGTCCATCAGGTTTTGCTGGCGGCGCGCCTCCTCGCGCGCTGCCTCGGCCGCGCGGTTTTCGCGGAGCTTTTCAACCACGCGTTCGGCAGCGCGCGCATCGGCCAGCATTTGCCGCTGACGATCGGTTTCCTGCCGTGCACGTTCCTTTTCCGCCTCGGCCACAGCGCGATCATCCAGTGCCTTCCGGATGAAGGCACCAAGCTGCGGATTCAAGCCTTCTGAGCTTTCCTGCCGCAGCGCCATTTCAGCGGCGGCAAGGGCCTGCTGTGCGGAGGCCTCGGCGGCCAGCCTTTCGGCCAAGGCGCGCCGTTCCGCCTGGGCTTCCAGGCGGCGGAGTTTTTGCAGCGTCACCAAAGGGTCCTTGGCCATAACGCTTACGGTAGAGCGTCGCGCGTAGCGTTCCAAGCCCCAAAGGCGTCATTCGACGCGATGCGCTGCTTGGGGCATGATGGAGCAAACTAGGGGAGCACAGCATGACCCGCCATACGCTTTATGTGCGTCTTGCCGAGACGCTTTATCGCATCGAACGCCCTTGGGGCGATGTGCCGATGGGCGCAGGCTCGCCTTCCGATGTCGCCTGCGATGCGGATGGCAATGTCTATTGCCAATTGCGGCAAGACCCCTATGCCGGCGCAGCTGGCCCGGCCGTGATGGTGCTCTCCCCCGATGGCAAGCGCATCGCCGCCTGGGGAGGAGATGACGTGGCGGATGGCCATATGCTTTCTGTCCATCCTGATGGGCGCGTTTTTGTGGTGGATCGAGACGCGCAGGAAATCATCATCTTCGATCGTGACGGCAAAAGGCTTGGCGGGCTCGGTAAGCGGCACCGTCCTGGCGAGCCCTTCAACGCACCTTGTGATGTCGCCTTTGGCCCGGATGGATCAATTTATGTGGCGGATGGCTATGGCGCATCGGTGGTGCATCGCTTCAGCGCGGATGGGACGCCGATGGGCTATTGGGGACGGCCTGGGTCTGGGCCCGGTGAATTCTCAACCCCGCATTCCGTTTGGGTGCTGCCCGATGGTCGCGTGACCGTGGCGGATCGTGAAAATAATCGCGTGCAGGTTTTCACCAGTGATGGCGAATGGCTGGCCGATTGGGAGGATCATCACAAGCCTATGTCGGTGCATGGTGGGCCGGGGGGTACGCTTTATGTCACGGATCAGGTGCCGCGGCTTTCACTATTGGCGCAGGATGGCACGCTGATTGGGCGCTGCCGCCCGGTGTTGAATGGCGCGCATGGCATATGGCTGTCGCCAGATGGCAGCATATTCTTGTCAGAACAAAACCCGCCGCGCCTGACGCGGCTTGTGCCCGTTTCGGGCTGAGGGGGACACCATGCTGGAACATGTCGGCGGCATTGACCATTGCGTTGTGCTGGTCAGGAATTTGGACAAGGCGGCTGAGACTTTTGCGCGTGCCGGCTTCACCGTGGCGCCGCGTGGCGTACATTCCGCCCATATGGGCACCGGCAATAATTGCGTGATGCTGGAGAAGGATTACTTCGAAATTCTGGGCGTGCTGACACCCACGGAAGCCAATGCCAAATGGCGCGCGGTGCTGGAAACCCGCGAAGGCATGACCGCGATTGCCATGCGCGCGCATGATGCCGAGAAGGGCGCGGCCGAGGTCGCGGCGCGCGGCATTCCAACCATGCCGGTGATGCGTTTTGGCCGGCCTGTTGATATGCCAGATGGAACACGCACGGAAACGCGCTTCAATACCTTCCATCTGGTTGATCCTGTCGCGCCCAGTTTGCGGATTTTCGCCTGCCAGCATTTGACGCCTGGTGCCACCTGGGTGCCCGGCAGCATGACTCACGCCAATACTGCGAAGGGCCTGACTGGGATTGAGGTTTTGGCCGCTGACCCTGCTTCGGTCGCCGCTTCCATTGCGAGATTGCTGGACAGCAAGCCTGAGGCGATCAGCGATGGCGTACTGCGTGTGCCGACCAACGCTGCGCCGATCATTGTGCTGAACCGTGCCGCGCTGGCCGCACGCTATGGCGCACTTGATCTGTCCGGCTTGCCCGATGCCGGGCCGGCGACGCTTGGCATTACGGTGGCAGATTTGGTGGTGGCGCAAGCCTGTTTGACCAAGGCAGGGCTGCCCTTCAGCGCCATCCCCGGCGGGGGTATTGCCGTGGCGCCTGCTGCGGCTCATGGGGTGATTTTGGCGTTCCGTGCTGGATAGGTGATGGCGATGCCTTCCATGGAGACATTGCAACGGATTGTTTTGGTTCTGCTGGTGATTACGGCGCTGGCGCAGGTGCTGCGCGCGCTGTTTTGAGAAGGGAATCGGTAATGCGCGTTGGGGTGATTGGTTTGGGCAGCATGGGCATGGGCGCGGCGCTCAGCCTGCTACGCGCAGGCTTGCAGGTGACGGGCTGCGATCCCCGCGCCGCTGCACGTGATGAATTCATCGCCGCCGGTGGCGCGGCGGTGGCGAAGGCGAGCGATTTGCCGGCAGGCATGGAAGCGCTAGTGGTGCTGGTGGTGAATGCCGCGCAAACCGAAGCTGCTATTTTCGGCGCTGATGGTGCGGCCCCGCGCATGGCGAAGGGCGGCGTGATTATCTCCTCCGCCACCATGGCGCCGGATGCAGCGCGTGCGCTGGCGGCCAAGGCGGAAGCCGCAGGCTTGCTTTATCTGGATGCGCCAGTGTCTGGTGGCGCAATCAAGGCGCGTGCGGGTGAGATGACGGTGATGGGTGCCGGCAGCGAAGCCGCCTTCGCCAAGGCTGCGCCAGTGCTGGATGCCATCGCCACGAAAGTCTGGCGCCTGGGTCACGAGATCGGCATCGGCGCCACAGTGAAGGTTGTGCATCAATTACTTGCTGGTGTGCATATCGCTGCGGCAGCGGAGGCGATGGCGCTTGGCATTCGCGCCGGCGCTGATCCGCAAGCGCTTTATGATGTGGTGACAAGTGCAGCCGGCAATTCCTGGATGTTCGAAAACCGCATGGCGCGTGTGCTGACCGGCGATGACGCACCGCGCAGCGCGGTCGAGATTTTCGTCAAGGACCTTGGCCTGGTGAATGACATGGCGCGCGGCCTGAATTTCCCGGTGCCCTTGGCCGCGCAAGCGCAGCAGCTTTTCACCGCCGCACGCGCCATGGGCCAGGGCGGTGCGGATGATGGCTTTGTCATTCGCATCTGGCAGGCGATTACGGGCATTGATCTGCCGGGGGATAAGAAAAAGGGCTGAGGCGCGCTTCAGCCTCGCGGCAAATGTACTGCAAGCCAAATCGTTTCGTTTGCGGGATCGGTCCAGGCGACGAGGTGGCGGCATTGCGCAGGCAATAATGCCCAATCGCCGGGCTTCAGTTCGCGTGTGGCGCCATCAGCGAATTCCAGCGCTGCGCTGCCCGCGACAAGCAGTATGAATTCAGGCCAAGCCTGTTCATACCAATCGCCATTGATCACCGAGCGGGATGCGATGCGTTCCACGCGCGCGCTGGCGGCGCGCACCAATTCCACAAAACTTTCAGCGCCCTGTTCCGGTGCGGGGCCGTTATGCAGCGACCCGAAGCTCGGCGCCCTCACGCCGCCAGCACCGCCTCAACCGCCGCCGATACCGCGAATAGATGCTGGTCTGCGCCATGTGCGCCGGTCAGCATCAGTCCAACCGGCGCTTCACTCGGCGAATGGCAGGGCAGGCTGATCGAGCAGCGATCGAGGAAATTGCCGACACTCGTATTGCGCAGCAGCAGCATATTGATGCGGTTATACTCCTTTTCCTCCTCAACTTCCGCGATGGCGGGCGGGATCAGCGGACAGGTTGGGCAGATCAGCGCATCAAAAGGCGCGGTGCGCGGCGCGACACTCGCGATGATGCGCGCACGCGCATTGACCAGATCAACATAATCAGCGGCTGACATGCCTTCTCCACGCCGGATGCGCTTCAGGATGCGCGGATCATAGGCATCCGCCTTTTCCGCAATCAGCCGTCGATGCCAGGCCAAGGCCTCGCTTGCTGGGAAGCCACCAGCGGCGGTGACTTGTGGAATGTCCGCCAGCTCTGGCAGGTCAATTTCGATGATGCGCGCACCCGCGAGTGAAAGCTTGCGCAATGCCTTTTCAAAAGCCGCAGCGACATGGCCATCCATGCCATCGGTCAAATAGGTGCCGCGCGGCAGGGCAAAAGTCAGGCTTTGCATCGCAGGCGGGGCAGGGGGCGTGGGCGCTTCCTCGCCTGCCATGAAGCCATCAATCAGCGCACAATCCGCAACGCTGCGTGCCAAAGGCCCGGCGGAATCGAGTGAAGGTGATAACGGCAAAATGCCCGTAATTGGCACACGCTTTGCCGTGGGCTTCCAACCAACAACACCGCAAAGCGCAGCCGGAATGCGGCAGGAACCGCCCGTATCGGTGCCAAGCGCGATAAAGCCCATGCCATCCGCCACCGCCACACCTGCGCCTGAAGAAGACCCACCTGGCAAGCGGCCCGTTGCGCGATCCCAGGGGCTTTTTGGCGTGCCGTAATGCGGGTTCACGCCAAGTCCGGAAAAGGCGAATTCGACCATATTGGTACGCCCAATCACGACAAAGCCGGCGCGGCGCAGGCGCCGCACGGTTGGCGCATCCGCCTTCGCCGGCGCTGCGCCGTTCAGCACGACCGAGCCCGAGCGCGATGTGACGCCCGCCTCATCATACAAATCCTTCACACTGATCGGGATGCCGGCATAGGGGCTTGGTGCGCGGCCCACCTTGCGGAGCGAATCCATGGCGGCTGCAGTAGCGCGGGCTGCATCCCCATGCACCATCATGAAGGCGCGGCTGCCTTCTCCGGCAGGGTCGGCGATGCGCGCCAGCGCATCTTCGACCAAAGCGACAGCGCTGGTACGCCCGGCGGCGAGCGCGGCAGCGGCTTCAATCACGGTCTTGGGCATGGGCGACATCCGATGCTGAGGGGGTTGCGCCTGAAATCATGACCTGAAGCGCCGCCAAGGCCAATCCCCGCCCGGCGGAGAGCGGCCGCCTCGGCTTTTGCATTGACGGGCGTGCAGCCATCCGGCCAGGATCATCCATTCAAACCCAAGAACAGGGCGGCCAGGACCGCCCGGCTGGAGGAAACATCATGTCCTTGCTCTCAAAACCCCGCCGCCGTGGCTTGCTGGGCGCCGTGGCTGCGGCCGCGCTTTCGCTGTTGGCCTTCGCGCCTGGCCAGGCAACGGCGCAGGAATGGCGCGGCTGGAATATCCATGCCGCCGATTACCCGAATGGCCGCGGCATGGACCGCTTTGCGGAGCTGGTCGGCCAGCGCACCAATAACCGCATTCGCATGCGCACCTTCCATTCCGCACAGCTTGGCCAGCAGGATGAAGCCATTCAGCAGATGCGCCTTGGCACGATTGACTTCGCCAATTTCAATCTTTCGCCGCTGAACAA
>Ga0315907_10005720_pt1 | contig 13391 bp, 15 predicted proteins | sample LakEriMetagenome_3_FD_203525 | JGI IMG/M metagenome (GOLD analysis project Ga0315907, IMG submission 203525) | Freshwater fungal communities from buoy surface, Lake Erie, Ohio, United States - Buoy 12 MA123 | ecosystem: Environmental > Aquatic > Freshwater > Lake > Lake biofilm | place: USA...
CCGCAATGGCAACTTGCTCGCCATTCACCGCATTAAAGAGCGGTGTTCCTTTTCCGGAACCCTCCACCCACTGACCTGATACGTAATTCTTAAGTCTGTACATATTTGAATTGATATCTTATTTGCTTTGATTCCATGTCTTGTAATAGCTTCCGTCCTGCACCTTCAAATCGGCAGGAAGCTCGCGAAGCGGTTCGCATGGCTTGAGTGTTTCCATACAACGTTTGGGAAGCGATTGATAGATGCGTGTGCCTTCACGTTTCCAATCAATCATTTGATCAGTGGCATCCTTGATGACTTTTGCAGGACTTCCTGCCACCACTTTCCTTTCGGGGATGATTGTGTCGGCAGGAATGAAGGATAATGCACCTACAATGCAATGATCGCCAATGATGGCATTGTCCATGATAACGGCATTCATGCCAACCAACACGTTTTTACCGATGTTGGCCCCGTGTATGATGGCACCATGACCGATGTGTGCATCCTGCTGCAATACCACGGTTACGCCGGGAAACATATGTATGGTGCAGTTCTCCTGCACATTGCACCCGTCTTCGATGATGATTCTTCCGAAGTCGCCTCGAATGGCTGCACCGGGACCGATGTACACGTCACGGCCTATGATGACATTGCCTGTTACGGTTGCCATGGGGTGTACGAAAGATGTTTCGTGAACTACGGGCCTGTATCCTTCAAATTCGTAAATCATACCCTCTCGATTATGATAGCGTATCCTTGTCCCACACCGATGCACATCGTGCACAGGGCGTAGCGCCCTCCGTTTTGTTGCAATTCCCTAGCGGCAGTCAGTACCAATCGTGCACCCGACATGCCTAGAGGATGACCCAATGCAATGGCGCCGCCGTTTGGGTTGATTCGGGCATCATCATCTGCCAAACCCCACTCTCGAATACAAGCCAGCCCTTGGGCCGCAAAGGCCTCGTTGAGCTCAATAACGGAAATGTCATTGAAGGTCAAACCCGCTTTTTCCAAAGCACGTTGTGCAGCTACCACGGGGCCAATACCCATGATGGCGGGTTCCACACCGCTTACCGCGGATGAAACATATCGGGCGATGGGATTGAGATTCGATTTTTTCAAACCGTTTTCGGATGCAAGCAACAATGCGGCGGCACCATCATTGATGCCGGACGCATTTCCTGCGGTTACGCTTCCACCCTCACGAAATGCAGCACGAAGCTTGGAAAGTATTTCCAATGTTGTGGCAGGTTTGATGTATTCATCCTGATCGAATACTATCGTATCGTTCTTGCCTTTGGTGATGGAAATGGGTGCAATCTCTTGATTGAATCGACCTGCTTGACGCGATGCTGTTGCCTTCTGCTGCGAACGAAGCGCAAATGCGTCCTGATCTTCGCGACTCACCTTGTAGCGCTCCGCCACATTCTCGGCGGTTTCGCCCATGCTGTCCACACCGTATAGCTTGCGCATGGCAGGGTTCACAAACCTCCAACCGATGCTTGTGTCGAACATGTTTACTTCACGACTGAATGCAGCTGTGGATTTAGCCATAACAAAGGGTGCGCGTGTCATGCTTTCCACGCCACCCGCCATATAGATGTCGCCATCACCTGACTGTATGAAGCGGGATGCATTGGCAACCGCAGCCATGCCGGAGGCGCAAAGTATGTTAACGGTTTCAGCGGATACTGTTTGAGGGATGCCCGAAAGCAGACCAGCCATACGGGCCACATTGCGGTTGTCTTCGCCTGCCTGATTGGCGCAACCTGCAATGATATGGTCGATAGTTGAAGGATCGAGCTTAGGATGTCTTTTCAGCAAGGTGGAAAAAACATGGGCCAGCAAATCATCGGGTCGTACAGTTGCCAGCGAGCCGCCGAAACTTCCGATGGCTGAACGCAGCCCATCTACTATGTATGCTTGGTTCATCGTTTACTAATTGGTTGGGTGCTTTGATAAAGTCTTTTGTATTTGCGGTAAAGGAAATACAGTACCACAGTGATGGTTGGATGCAGGATTACAAAAAGTATAACATTCAGCTGCTGGTACGATATACCCAGCATTTTACTCATCAAAACCATAATGTTGACACAGATGTCGAATATCAGGTCCATTTCAAGCTAATTTGTGAGGAAAGCGAAGATAGGCATCATTCCGCCTCGGAAAACCACGGCTCATCCTTGCGGAATACAATACCCTTGAAGAAGGCCACTTTTTTGCCGTTTTGATTGGTTACCGTGATGTGGTAAATACCCGTTGAACGGGTCACATTGGACTCAACAGCTTCCGCAATCAGTTGGTCGCCGTTATTAACAGGTGCGGTAAATGACATGGAAGCATCAAGGACCAAACTTTTTTTATTCCTGGAATTGGATGCGAAGGCTAATGCACTGTCGGCCAGCGAGAAAGATATACCGCCATGGGCTATTCCGAAGCCATTTACCATATCCTCCCGAACCACCATGCCGAGGCGGCAATAACCCTCCTTAACTTCTTGAACATCAATACCTAACCACTGACTAAAGCGGTCGTTTTCCATCATCTGACTGACAATCCGGGTTGCTAACATTTTTTGTTAATAAGTTTGTTTTTGTAAAAATATGTATAATTTTGACCCGTTCCCGAAAGGCATCTCCCCCCGTTGCCGCCCCGAACACCGGATATCAGGAACAAACCCGTTGATCACTTTTTTCTTATTTGTCGTATTGCCTTTCTGCAATATCGGTTTTGCCGTTGCTTCAAACAGCATAAAAACCAAAACCAATACGACAACCAAATGGTACAAGACGGAAAAACCAAACATGAACAGATTCTGGATGCCACCAACCAGAACGTAATTGCCTCCAAGGAGCTAGGGATCATCCACCTTCAAGGTGAGAATGAAATCATGGATGGTCGCCACATCACCATCAACGGACGCGAGATCATCAATTTCGGAACCTGTGGTTACATGGGTATCGAGATGGAGGAGCGCCTAAAGGAAGGGGTTATTGATGCCGTACGCAAATATGGAACCGCTTTCGCCTCAACACGCGTATATGTGAATGTGAAACTCTACACTGAAATGGAGGAGTTGCTTCGTCGCATGTTCGGACAACCCGCCATGTTGTTGGCTAATGTCACACTATCACATGTATCCAACATCCCCATCCTGGTAAAGGACGAGGATGCAGTCATATTGGACACTCAAGTCCACGATAGTGTTCAAACTGCTGTTCAGCTTTTAAAAGCAAGAAACATCAAGATCGAGGTGATTCGCCACAACCGCATGGATCACTTGGAGGAGCGCATACAGGAACTCAGCAAGACATACAAGAAAATATGGTACATGGCGGATGGGGTTTACTCCATGTTCGGCGATACGGCTCCCATGGATGACATATACGCGCTGTTGGACAAATACGAGCAGTTCCATCTATATATAGACGACACCCACGGTATGAGTTGGACCGGTCCAAATGGAACGGGCTACGTGATGGGTGCGGTGCCCTACTTCCACCCCAAGATGATCCTGGTTACTTCATTGAACAAAGCATTTGGTGCAGCGGGGGGTGTTACGGTGTTCCCCGACGAAAAGACACATGAATATTGCCGTAACCTCAGTAAGCCCTTCATCTTTTCAGGACCCATTCAACCTCCCATGTTAGGGGCATGCATCGCTTCCGCGAAGATTCACCTATCCCCTGAAATCAAGTCCATGCAATTACAGCTCCGTGAACGGATCGATTATGTAAACAAGCTTTGCGACGACTTTGACCTTCCACTCATGTGGGAGAATGAAACCCCCATCTTCTTCATAGGAGTATCCAAGCCCGCAGTGGCATTCAGCATGGTGAAGCGCATGCTGAACAAAGGGTATCTCTTCAATTTATCTGTTTTTCCGAGTGTAGCCATCAACCAGGCCGGACTGCGACTCCCCATCAGTCGCAACCACACCTTCGACGATTTGCGTGGACTGATCACCAACATCGCGAAAGAGCTTCCCCATGCCTTGGCTGAGAACGGGCTCACACTCGACGACGTCTACCATGCCTTCCGAAAGACCTCCCCCATGAGTCAACGGGTCTTGGCAGGCAAGTAACTTAAGCTGACCGGTAGAGGAATCCGTCCAATGGGCGGATTCTTTTTTTTTATGGCAGTTGGATCAGGTTCCAATATTTGAAAAGCACCTGTATGGCCTCGGTGTAACTCTCAAGATTTACTGGCTTGATGATGTAGCCGGCCACATTTTTACGATATGCCTGTATTCGATCACTATCATCCGAAGAGGTTGAAAGGATGTAAACCGGAATCATGCCAAGCTCGGCATCGGCACGAAGCTCCGAAAGGAACTCATGACCGTTCATCTGAGGCATGTTCAAGTCGAGTAAAATGACGTTGGGACGGGTTGGAAGTTTCTCATGTCCATTGGTACCCCGTAACATGTCTATCGCCTCTAATCCATTCCTTGCCTGGAAAAGTTGATAGTCGTATCCGGTTTTCTTGAGGGCTCGCTGCACCACCATGGCATCAACCTCGTCATCCTCAATATGTAGTATGGTAATGTTGGCCAAAGTGAATCGAATTCAGTTTAGTAAAAGTAGGAGGATTTTGAGGGAACGGCTTAAATCCTGCATTAAGTTGCTGACATTCAGTTGTTAGAAGTATCAGGGAAAGGAAAATTAACAGTTAGGTGAAACCAGGAACCTAGTGTGCCGTAGAAACGGCCATGTTTACATCACTAAAAGCTTGGCTTAGAGGAAGATTCACATGGGAGCTCATTCACCGAATCGACTCTCAAAACCTCCTTGAAAAACAGCGATATAAGCTGTTCCTGACGTTTTCGGCAACCTGCTTCCTGCTGTGTGCAGCGGAATCGTTTCACGCATTGACGTTTGGTTTGGATAACCGGATATTATCCGTCGGGCTGCAATCGTTCGCGGTTATTTTCCTGGCAAACTACCTGGCTCTTCAAAAGCATGGTAAACTTCGAATCGCCTATACGATATGCCTTTTGACGGCATTTGCATGCGTTCACCTGTTCAACTATTACTATGGAGGTATCCGCAATGCAGGAAACTTCTATTACCTATTCATGATCATCGCAACCGTTATCCTGCTTGGCAAGAATTACGGCTGGGTGATGTTGGGTCTTTCAATAGTCAATCAATTCTACTTCTACTCGATCAGTGGCGACGCGTCCATGGTACAAAACGTGCTTGCGGCGATTCCCTCCAACCTGAATCAAGACTTTCTGGTTTCAAGCGGTCTAGCTGTTATTGCAATTGCAGCGCTGAGCAATAACCTGGGGAGTTCAAAAAATGTCATCATTGAAAACCTGCGTGAATCGGAGCAGGTGCTCGAAGAGAAAAACAAGGAATTGAAAAAGCTCTCATTGGTAGCGCGTAAAACCGACAACGCAGTGATCATTGCTGACAGCAACTTCCGAATCACCTATATCAACAAGGCATTCACTCAACAAACCGGTTTCACATTCGAGGAAGCCATAGGCAGGCTACCGGAGGATTTCCTTTACGGCGACATAACCAACAAGGATGAAGTGCAAACCATGCGCTACAGGATGCGCAACAAATCCAATTGCACATGCGAATTGGAACAAATACGCAAAGACGGTAGCAAATACTGGACCCAGTTGGCTGTTTCAACAATTTTGGATGACGAAGGCGAAGTAACTGCTTATGTCACCTTACAACAGGATATCAATGAACGCAAAAGTGCTGAACTGAAAATCCGTAACTACCTGCACGAACTGGAAATCACCAACAAGGAGCTCGATGAGTTCGCGTATGTGGTTTCACATGACTTGAAAGCGCCACTCCATGCCATTTCCAACCTTACTGAATGGATCGAGGAGGACATGGAAGGCAGGTTTTCAGAAGACACTAAAACGAATTTCAATATCATCAAGAGCCGTGTCACCCGTATGGAAGACCTGATCAATGGTTTGCTGGAGTTCGCAAGAGCAAACCATGACACCGGCGAAAGAACCACGGTCGATTTGAATGAATACATATATGAAGTGATCGACTTCTGTTCGCCGCCACCGAATTGCTCCATTGGAATACATGGCAAGTTACCCGTGCTATATGGCGATAAAATCAAATTCCAGCAGGTGTTCGCAAACCTGATCGGAAACGCCATCAAATACAACGACAAAAGCGAAATAAACATCTCCATTTCAGCAACCGAGCAAAAAGACACCTGGACCATAAGTATCCGTGACAACGGACCGGGCATCGACCCACGCTTCCATGAGAAGATATTTGTCATATTCCAAACCCTGAACCCTCGCGATACAGTTGAAAGCACCGGTGTAGGATTGGCCATTGTGAAAAAGATTGTGGAGGAGGAAGGTGGGAACATCTGGGTCGAATCAATGCCTGGAACCGGATCCGACTTCCGATTCACCTGGTTGAAGGAGAACAAAAAGGAACAAGAACAATTATTCAACGACGCAGCTGTAAATTAAAATGATCAAGACTGAAAACAACATGCCTGAGTTCATGACGGCTCCGGTAACCAACCGGAACGACATCCTGCAGCGTCAACGATACACCTTGTTCATGGCAGTATCACTGGTAGGTGCCGCAGCTACTGGAATGTTGGCAATGAAAACAACGTTCGATAGCGAGTTGGCCACCTTGGCATATACATCGACTGCACTGACTCTTCTGATTAACCTCATTGGATTGCAGTTTCACCGGCAAACCAAAACCGCCTATGCCATTTCCATCATATCACTGATCATGCTGGTACACGGATTGTCGTACCATAACGGCGGAATTCGTACACCAAACATGTACTATTTAGGTGCCATTGTGCTGTATGCTTATGTAGTATTGGAAGCAGGAGGAGGAAAAATCGCCATTGCCATGTCGTTGGCGAACATCGGAGTGTTTTACTACCTGACCGATATCGCGCCTGAACTTGGATTGGTCTCATGGAATCTGGCAGAGCCATCCAAAGACACCTACTACCTTACAACAGCGGTGACCAGTATGGTGATCATGACCCTACTCACCTATTACCTATCACGTTCCAAAAATGCGGTAATCCGGAAAATAGAATCTTCACGCAGACTGCTAACCAGGAAAAACGAAGAGCTCAAGGAGCTTTCCATGGTTGCAAGTGGAACCAACAACTCGGTTATCATCACAGATGACAAAGGACACATTGAGTGGGTCAACGACGGATTCACACGATTAACCGGATATGTATTGTCTGAGGTGATCGGTAAAACCAATGGCGATCTGTTCCTACGTACGGATAATGTCAGTGAAGCGGCCCTGACCATCAACCGACTCGACTTCACAACTAAGAATTTCCATGCGGAGACCGTGAAGTACCGCAAGGATGGTAAGCCGGTTTGGGTTCAGGAGCATATCACTCGCATACAGGACGAAGATGTCACCAGGTATATCTTTATCGAGAACGATATCACCGAAAGGAAAATCGCTGAAAAGAAAATATCAAACTCTCTGGTAAACCTTGAAAAAACCAACAAGGAGCTGGATAAGTTCGCCTACGTGGTATCCCACGACTTGAAAGCACCACTTCGTGCCATCGGCAATCTAACAGGATGGATCGAGGAGGATGCCGGCCACATGCTACCCGATGATGTCAGGAAAAACTTCAACCTTATCAAGGAAAGAGTAGTAAGAATGGAATCATTGATCAATGGCATACTCGATTACTCCAAGGTGGCAAAGAAAAACAGCCAAGTGGAGGAGCAAGACTTAAAACTGATCATTGAAGAGGTGATCAACATGGTGAACGATGGTTCGTGCGAGGTAACCATTCTCGATAAATTACCCAACATCCATGCCGACCGCACCAAGATCCAGCAGGTGTTCATGAACATCATAGGAAACGCGATCAAATTCAACGACAAGAAAGACAAAAAGGTAACCATCGGTTACAAGGATCAAGGCGATTGCCACAGGTTCAGCATTACCGATAACGGCCCGGGCATCGATCCACGGTTTCATGAAAAGATTTTCCAGATCTTTCAAACCATCAACTCACGCGATGAATTCGAGAGCACAGGTGTTGGCCTGGCAATCGTAAAAAAAATCATTGAGGAACAGACAGCCCGCGTGTGGGTGGAATCAAACCCCGGTTTCGGCACTACCTTCCATTTCACCTGGCCAAAGGACGAAGAGGTGTTTGTAAGGACCCAGTTTTCAGAAATTCATAAATAAGACCCCATTCAACCATAACCATACAACCAAACATGGAACAAGACAAGAAGAAAATCAGCCAACAACTGGCAAATTTCCTGCTCATCAGAAAGTACATCAGCAGACCTGAGCGGAATGAATATGAAAACGATGACCGCGCATTAACCAAGCGCGAACGCGAATTGATATCCAAACTCGATGAGCAAACGCATCGCTTGCATCGGCTACAGTCTGAAAAGGGGAATTGACACTAACTGAAGAACCTGGCATTTTCAGAAGCCATTTTCTTCAACAGCAGCGATGTTCGGTATCGATCATCCTGATAATCGCCATGTAGCTTATTGATGGTGTCGCACACCTTGTTGATGCCGATCTCATCAGCCCATTTCAATAGTCCTTTCGGATAATTGACACCTTTGGTCATGGCAGTTTCAATGTCATCGCGACTTGCAATTCCAAGATACAAAGCATCAGCGGCCTCATTGATTAGCATGCAAAGTATCCGGCTGAAGATGTATTGCAACCTCAAGTCATCTGCTGTGGATTCGGCTTTTGCCGCTCCTTCGGAATAGTCATAATAACCCCTACCCGATTTCCTTCCGAACAATCCGGCTTCAAAAAGCCGTTGCTGGGTGATTGAAGGCCTGTAGCGAGGGTCATTAAACATCTGTTTCCACACGGTTTCGGTTACGCTGAAGTTGATATCGTTGCCGATTAAATCCATTAGCTCAAATGGTCCCATACGAAATCCTCCAATGCTGCGCATGGCATGATCGATATCGGCGAAAGAAGCGACACCCTCCTCATAAATCTTAATTGCTTCGCCGTAAAATGGCCGGGCAATACGATTTACAATGAATCCCGGAGTGTCTTTAGCCATTACAGTGACCTTACCCCATGAGTCGATAAGTGATTTAGCACTTACAGGAACCGATTCATCTGTAGTAAATGCAGGAATGATCTCCACCAAAGGCATGATGGAGGCCGGATTGAAAAAATGTATTCCGATTACACGACCACGATGCTTACACGCAGCGGCAATGGATATTACGGAAAGGGACGATGTGTTGGTAGCCAAAATGCAATGAGGATCAACGACCGATTCCAAATCGGCAAAAAGCTTTTTTTTGACCTCTAGCAATTCAACAGCGGCTTCAATCACCAAACTACAGCCGGCGAGGGAATTCAAATCAGCAGCATGGATGATGTTGGACCGAACTGCTTCGGCTTTTGCCTGATCAAGCTTGCCCTTTTCAACAAGTTTTTTGAAATCATTGTCCAGGTTAGTGGCTGAACGTTTCAGGGAGTTGTCGAAGGGATCGAAAACCACCACCTTATGTCCAGCCAATGCGGCCACCTGAGCGATTCCCGTGCCCATGGCACCTGCACCTGCGACTCCGATTTTCATTAGTTGTTGCATATCATTCTCCTTTGAAAACAGGTTTACGTTTTTCCAAAAACGCCGAAACACCTTCATTGTAATCGTAAGTGAGTCCGGACAACACTTGCAATTCCTCCTCCATGGCAAGCTGCTGTTCCAGATCATTTGTCATGGAACGGTTCAATGCCCGTTTTGTATATCCTAATCCCATGGTTGGCATTGCCGCCAACTTGGTTGCACAATCGATGGATTCGCTCATCAGCTTATCATCATCGCAACATTTGTAAATCATACCCATTTGCACGGCATCAGATGCCGAAACCTTATCACCCAACATCATCAGGGCTGTGGCACGCTGCATGCCCACCAATCGAGGAAGGAAAAACGTACCTCCACTGTCTGGGATCAGTCCGATTTTGGAGAATGCCTGTATGAAGGAAGAAGAGGCAGCGGCAAATACGATATCACATGCCAAGGCGATGTTTGCGCCAGCGCCAGCAGCAACTCCATTCACTCCGCATACAACGGGCTTTTCAATTTCGCGAATGAGTGATATGATGGGGTTGTAATGCTCGGATACGATGGTCCGTAAGCCAGGCCCATCGGTTGCAATGGCCTCCGCCAAATCCTGTCCGGCGCAAAAGGCCCGACCCGCTCCTGTAAGGTGAATCGCCCTGACGTTGGAATCATCTTGACATTGGCGCAAGATATCCTGTAACTGGAGTGCCATTTCACGATTGAAGCTATTCAATACATCAGGCCGGTTCAATTCAATGCAACCAACACTGTTTTCAATTTTGAAATTTATGGACATGAATTGGGATTGTTTGGGGCTATAAAATTAGCAATTCGATTGGTATGCGGATTAAAGTGATAAGTTTTAAGTGACATGTGATCAGCGGAGGGGTGATTTTGCAAATCTCAGGTTGTATTTGAGATAAATCGACTATCGATTAAGAATAAAATAAAATAATATAGTAATCTATGAAACTAAGTCCCATTAACTTGAAACAGCCAACTTGTCACTTGTCACTGATAACTATACACCAAGATTAATGGCACTTAAACTCTTCAAACGGCTGCTGACAAGCATCGCAATAATGTAAAGCCTTGCAAGCGGTTGAGCCGAATGCACTGGTCAGATGTGTTTGGTTGGAGTCGCAAAAAGGACAAACAGTAGGTTTGCGTTTGCCACTGAGCAGAGATTTCAAATGCTCTTCAGTCGACATAGAGGGGGGAGCAATCCCATATTCACGAAGCTTACGCTTTCCTTCCTCGGTCATCCAATCGGTTGTCCATGCAGGAGCAATGACCGTTCGCACTTTGAAGTTAGTAATGCCTTTACTATTCAAAACCTGATTAATGTCTTCTTCAATGACCCGCATGGCAGGACAACCGGTGAAAGTAGGTGTGATGGTGATTTCCAATAGCCCATCCTTCTCCTCAACGCTCCGTAGTATTCCAAGGTCGGCAATGGTGAGAACGGGAACCTCAGGATCCGTCACCTCCTCCAGGATTTTCGTGATTTCAGCAATGGATCTGGTGGTCGACATGGTTACATCGTTACCACTTGGCACCAGGATATGCGCGAGGCAGGAACTGCATCTCGGCAAGGATGTAGCCCAGATGCTCGGTGTGGTTGCCCTTGCGACTACCAACACGGGTGAAATTGTTAACTGATGGGATTTGGATCGTGGCCTCAGCGAAAAGCACCTTTACATCCTGCTCCCAGGAAGCACGGATTTTCGTCATATCAGCTGCTATACCAACACTCAATAGATCGGCATCCACCTCATCAGCATCGAACAGATCGTCTACAAAGTACCAAAGCTTGTTAACCGCATCCTGCAAGCGCTGATGACTTTCCTCTGTACCATCACCCAAGCGCAGCATCCAATCGGCACTATGTCGTAAATGATAAGCCACTTCCTTGATTGACTTCTGCGCAAAAGCGCGTATGGATTCGTCGCTGCTTGATGTCAGCGATGAATATAAATGGAACAGGTAGACGCTCATCAGGTACTGCCGCGCCATAGTGCAAGCAAAATCACCGTTTGGCTGTTCAGTGATCAACAGGTTTCTGAATTGCCTTGCATCACGCAAGTAAGCCAGATCATCTTCACTCCTACCCTTGCCTTCAATCTGGCCGGCATATGAATAAATGATACGCGATTGGCCGATGTAATCAAGAGCAATGTTTGAGATGGCGATATCCTCCTCCAGAATCGGACCATGCCCACACCATTCCGAAAGGCGCTGACCTAAAATCAGGGAGGTGTCGCCAAGGCGGACACAGTATTCAAACAAAGCGGTATTGCGATCCATCACGAAATCATCTTGATGCCCTCGGGCGTCTTGTAAAAATTAGGGTTGCGGTAAACCTTGTCATTAGCGGGATCGAAGAACGGTCCCATGTCCTCGGGTGTGGACGCGGTGATACATTCAGAGGGAACAACCCAAATGTTCACGGCTTCTTTCCTACGGCTGTATACATCACGCGCATTGGTGAGTGCCATTTCTGCATCGGGAGCACGAACGCTTCCTGCATGCTCGTGTGGGTCACCTGACTTCTTTTGGGTGAACACCTCCCAGAGCTTCCATTGAGTGTTGTTATCGGCTGACATGTTGTGTTGTGTGTGTAATGATTGTATCAGGCGGCAGTGACCATGGATTTCTTACGCGCATATTCACGCGCTGCTTCACGCACCCAGCGGCCTTCTTCGTCAGCTTTGCGACGCGCATTCATGCGTTCATGGTTGCAGGGTCCGTTTCCGGAGATGACGGCGTTGAACTCATCCCAATTTATTTTTCCAAAGTCATAGTGACGCGCTTGCTCATTCCATTTCAAATCTGCGTCGGGAATGCGCAATCCAATAGCTTCGGCCTGTGGAACTGTACGATCAATGAAGCGTTGACGTAGATGGTCATTGGAATAAAGTTTAACCTTCCACCTCATGAGCTCATCGCTGTTAGGCGAATTGGTGTCGGATGGACCAAACATCATCAATGCGGGCCACCACCAGCGGTTCATAGCATCCTGGGCCATTTCCTGTTGTTCCTTGGTGCCACGCATCAGGTAGGCAAGCAGTTGGTAACCTTGCTTGTTGTGGAAGTTCTCTTCCTTGCAAATGCACAACATGGCGCGTGAATAGGGGCCATAGGAACATTTGGCCAATGCTGTTTGATTGATGATAGCTGCTCCGTCAACCAACCAGCCAATGGCTCCGATGTCGGCCCATGTAAGAGTCGGATAGTTGAAAATGGAGGAATATTTGGCCTTGCCGGTGTGCAGCTGGTTGATCATTTCTGCACGGTCAATACCCAAAGTCTCGGTGGCGCTGTAGATATACAGCCCATGTCCCGCTTCGTCCTGCACCTTGGCCAACAAAATGGCCTTTCGTGCCAAACTTGGGGCCCGGGTAATCCAATTGCCCTCAGGAAGCATACCAACAATTTCAGAATGAGCATGTTGCGACATCATTCTAATGAGTTGCCTACGATACCTTTCGGGCATCCAGTCTTTGGGTTCAATAACCTCTCCAGAGTCGATACGACGCTGAAATTCAGCTTCTCTTTGATCTTCAGTTATCATAATAGTAAGCGTGTTATGTGGTTCAAATTTACCAATTCGCAGCCAACAAAATCTGATCGTTATCAGTCGTAGCCAATAAAAAACAAACAGGAAAACCATAAGGTTTTCCTGCAAGATTAATGATATGAAAGTTATCCTTAGAAAGTGAAAAATTTCACCCCTGTGCTGATAGACTGTTTTCCGGTAACACGGAAATTAGCAATGGTATTGCCTTGCAACATTTGACAATAGATTGAGGAACCTGGCGCCACCA
>Ga0315907_10005723_pt1 | contig 13384 bp, 10 predicted proteins | sample LakEriMetagenome_3_FD_203525 | JGI IMG/M metagenome (GOLD analysis project Ga0315907, IMG submission 203525) | Freshwater fungal communities from buoy surface, Lake Erie, Ohio, United States - Buoy 12 MA123 | ecosystem: Environmental > Aquatic > Freshwater > Lake > Lake biofilm | place: USA...
CAGGGCAAGGTGGCAGGGGCCAACATCGTGTCGGCCTCCGGCCGTCCGGGCACGGCGCCCGCCATCATCCTCCGTGGCCCCCAGTCGATCAACGCGTCCGGCCGTGGCCAGGACCCGCTGTACATCATCGATGGCGTGATTTCGCAGGGTGGCCTGCAGGACATCAATCCGCAGGACATCGAGAACATCGAGGTCGTGAAGGGTGCTGCCGCCTCGTCGCTGTACGGCTCGCGCGCTGGTAATGGCGTCATCCAGATCACGACCCGCTCCGGCAAGAACCAGTCGGAAGGCGTGCGCTTCCGCGCGCAGGTCGAATACGGCCAGTCGGACATCGAGCGTGAGTATCAGTACCCTACCACGCACTTCATGCTGATGGACGAGACGGCCTCCCGCTTCTGTATTACCGTCTCCGGGGTCGCCGACTGTTCACGGACGGTGGACATCTACAAGGAAGCGTTTCGCATCAACAACGACGGCGGGGATTTCTCGCTTCCGCCGGTGACCTTCGCCAACGACGGCGGGATTTCGCGGAATCCCGGTGCCGTTGGCTCCCGTGCGTTGTACCAGGTCAATCAGTTCCCGCAGACCTACAATCCCATCGAGCAGTTCCTGACCAACGGTCAGGTGGTGAATTCCACACTGGACGCCACAGGCCGTGTTGGTCGCACCAACTTCTTCGCGTCCTTGAACCAGCTCCGTCAGGAAGGCTCGGTCAAGCTGGTCCCGGGGTACACGCGGAACTCGATGCGATTGAACGTCGACCAGCAGTTGGGTGGCAACATCAACTTCTCGCTGCGCTCCAATTACTCCACCGCCAACGACTACAACAACGGCGTCGGCTGGTTCGGCCTCACGCGTCAGCCCGCTAACGCGCAGCTGTTCGCCACTGACTCCAAGGGGCGCCTGTACATCCGCACCGTGGCGCAGAACCAGGGTGCGCAGAATGTGAACCCCGCGTACAACTCACAGAACTTTCAGCCGCTCAACCGCATCGACCGTTTCGTCGGCAATGCCACGGCGCGGTGGACGCCGCTCTCGTGGCTGGATGGCGAGTTCAACTTCGGGTTCGACGGCCGCAACAATTTCCAGGAGCAGCAGCAGGATCGTGGCTACCGGACGTCGGCCCTCAGTTCCACGAACCTGGGCTCAATCGGCCGGAGCGCGGGTCGTTCGTACTCGTTGAACATGTCCGGTAACATGTCGGCGCGCCGGAACTGGTTCTCGGATGCCCTGTCGTCGCGCCTCACGCTGCGGTACCTGTACGAAACGCAGGACTCGCGGTCCCAGAGCACCGGCGGTAACAACCTCGCCGTTCCGGGCCTGCAGGATCCCGATGCGGCAATCACGGACTTCTTCACGTCCGGTGGGACGTCCACCGTTCGGCAGCTCGGGTTCTTCACCAACCTCGACCTCGACTACAAGGGCCGTTACATCGTCGGTGCCCTCGTCCGTCGCGATGCTGCCTCGCTGTTCGGTGCGGCCAATCGCTGGCAGACCTACGGCCGCGCCTCGTTCGCTTGGCGTCTCTCCGATGAGCCGTGGTTCAATCTGAACCAGATCTCCGATCTCAAGTTCCGCTACTCCGTAGGACAGGCCGGCAATCGTCCCAACTTCACGGCCCAGTACGAAACGTTCACCATCGGCGCCGGTGGCGCCCTCAATCCGAGCCAGCTCGGTAACAAGAATCTCCGTCCGGAAGTGTCGACGGAGACCGAGTACGGCATGGACATGGAGCTGTTCGGCAAGTACGGCCTCACGTTGACGAGGTCGCGCAACGTCATCGACGACCAGCTGCTGCAGCCGCCGCCGCCCGCGGCCGCCGGTTTCGCCAGCCAGTGGACGAACGCGGGCCAGCTCACGAACAACACGTTCGAAGCCTCGCTCAACATTCCGATCATCGCGACCCGCGCGGTCGACTACTCGGTCCGGTTCAATCTCGACCGTACCACGTCCGTCATCACGCGCCTCGACATTCCGGAGTATTTCGTCGAAGGGACGATGTTCAAGATCGTTCAGGGCGGCTCGATGGGGCAGATCTACGGCCGCCGCTTCGTGCGGGACTGCGCGCAGTTGCCCGCCGACTTCCAGGCGCGCTGCGGCTCCGGTCTCGACTACCAGCGGAATTCGGACGGCTTTATCGTGTACGTCGGACAGGGGAACACGCTCGCCGAAGGCATCACAAAGAACCTGTGGATGACCCGCGTCCCCGCCGCGCAGGCCCCGTGGAAGGGCGGTACCTCCGGCGAGCCGTTGAGCTGGGGCATGCCGATTTTGGAGCGCGACGCCAACGGAGCCGTGCCCGTGCTGCCGGTTGGTCAGGCCCTTCCGCGCTTCCGCTGGTCGGCGGCGCAGAATTTCCGCTACAAGCGGTTCACCGCCTACGGCCTGCTCGACGCCACGATCGGGAAGGACGTCTGGAATCAGGGGCGCCAGTGGTCGCTCGGCGACTTCATGCACCGCGATACGGACCAGCAGGGTAAGTCCGTCGCTGATGCCAAGCCGCTTGGCTACTACTTCCGCGCCGTGTCGACGGGCGGCATTGGCGGTCTCTACGACGTCCTCGGCCCCAACAACAACACGGTCGAAGACGCCAGCTTCGTGAAGCTGCGTGAGCTGTCGGTGGGCTACCGGATCGGCTCGATTGCCGGCGTAGGCAATTGGAACCTCGCCCTCATCGGTCGCAATCTGCTCACGTTCACCAAGTACACGGGCTTCGATCCCGAGGTGGGATTGGGGGGTGGCCAGCTCGGTTCGGCCGTGCTCAATGCCAACGACGGCTACACCTTCCCGAACTTGCGGCAGTTTACGATTTCGCTCAGCACCAGCTTCTGACCCTGGAGTCCATGGCGCATGAGGCGTGCAAGACCCTCACGCGCGTGGACAGCCTTTAGAGGAGAATCGATGCGTAAGCACGTTTCGCAGTGCATCGCGGGCGGTGGGATGCTGCTGGGGCTCATCGCCTGCAGCGGCGACTCACTAAACGTCGTCAATGTCAACGATCCGGACGTGGCCCGAGCCTACTCTACACCTGCGGGTGTGGAAGCGGTCGTGGCCGGACTCGGGGTGCAGTTGAACAACACCCAGCGCGCGACCGAATCGGTCAACACGCAGGCGCGCATTCTTTCCGGCGAAAACATCGCGTCGGTCGCCAACTTCGGCATGGCGGCGCGGTCGCAGATTCCCCGCTCGATCATCTCGAATGAACTCGGGAATGACAACCAGGCGGGTAACCTCGCGAACTTCAACCAGTTCTCCCGCGTCTCGCGAACGGCGTCCAATGCCATCGCGGCGGTGAACCGCCTGCTGACGGCTGGCGTCACCATCGGTAGTCCGGCGCAAGACGCCCGGGCGAAGGCGTTTGCGTTCTTCATCCTCGGCCAGTCCCTCGGGAACCTCTCGCTCGCCTACGACTCCGCGGCGATCGTGACGCCGGCCACACCCAGTGACGTGGTGCCAGGGCTCTCCAGCGCGGCTCAGGTCAATGCCGCCGCGCTACAGATGCTGGACTCGGCCATCGCCATTGCGAACTCGCCGGCGGCGACCAACGGTGCGAACGGATTCCCGCTGCCCACCACGTGGATCAGCGGCGTGGCCGTGACGCGTGACGGGTTCGTGCGCCTTGCTCGGTCGTTCAAGGCACGCTTCCGCGCCGGGGTGGCCCGCAATGCGGCGCAGCGCGCTGCGGTGAACTGGCCGCTGGTCATCGAAGATGCGACGAACGGCATCACGGCGGATCACAACATCACCCTCGGCGGCACCACGGGGTGGTCGGCAGCGTACGACTTCAACCAGATGTATGTGGTTGGTGGGTGGCATGCCGTGCCGTACTACTACTACGGCATGGCCGACGTCTCCGGCTCGTATGACGCCTGGTTGGCCACGCCGCGTGATTCACGGAGTGACTTCACGGTCGTGACACCGGACACGCGTTGGCCGCGCGGCAACACCCGTGCGGCGCAGCAGGCCGCCGCGCCGACGCTGGCGCTCCCGACGGGCGTGTACTTCCGCAACCGTCCGACCGGCGAAGACGTGCCACTCGTGGGTCCCGGCGACTCGCAGTACGATCATCGCCGCTACGGCGCGCAGTGGCTCAACTCCGTGCAGGGGCCGTATACTGATATGTCCAAGACGGAAATGGACATGCTCGCTGCCGAGGGCCATATCCGCGGGGGTAACCTTTCGGCTGCAGCCGCGCTGGTGAACATCACGCGCCTCAAGAACGGACTCGATCCGATCGGCACCGTCGCGAGCGCGACGGCACCGTATTCGACCGACCTGACGAAGTGCGTGCCGCGAGTGCCCGTTGCACCGAACTTCACGTCGACGGCGTGTGGCAGCCTGCTGGAAGCGATGAAGTACGAGAAGCGCATGGAAACGGCGTATACCGGCTACTTCATCTGGATGGCGGACAACCGTGGCTGGGGTGATCTGGTGGAAGGGACGGTCGTCGAGTGGCCCGTACCCTACCAGGAAATGCAGGCCCGGCAGAAGCCCTACTACAACGGCACGAACCGCGCGCCGCGCGGGACGTACGGGTTCTAAGATGCGAGGGCACCGGAACCTCGCGTCTCGCTCGCGATCGGACATGATTGCGCAGCGATCCGTGAGCGTTCTGTGTGCGCTGGCACTGGCGCTGCAACTCGGGTGCTTTTCATATCGCCCGATGCAGTCCGCGCCCCCCGTCGTGGCCCAACAGGTCGGGGTCGTGATCAATGATCGCGGTCGCGTCCTGCTGGGTGAACGGGTCGGCGCCGGTGTCGACCGGATCGAAGGAAAAGTGATCAGCCGGCAAGGCGGATTTCTGGTGCTCGACGTGTATCGCGTGACCGACTTGCGCGGTAACACGGCTACGTGGACGGGAGAACGGGTCTCGATTCCGGAAGAAGCGATCGCGGGGTATCGCGCTCGCAAGTTCTCCGCGTTCAAGACGCTCCTGCTGGTTGGTGTCATCGCGTCGGCCATCATCGGAACGCTTGGCAAGAGCCTCGATCTCTTCGGAGACGAGCTTGCCGAGCGTCCCGGCGAGGGGCCGCAACAGTCCTGAGCGGCTACACATTCGCGTAGCCGTCTCGCTCAACGATTCAGATTCGCTTCTTCTCGGAGTCCTTGCCTTATGCGGTTCTCCCGACTTGCAGGTCTTGTCACAGCGGTGATAACGATGGTCGGCTGCAGTGAGCCCAGCGATGCGCCCACTACGCCGAACATCCCGCCACTGGCCTACGTCCGGTACATCAACGCGGTGCCCGACACCCTGAACACCACGGTGCGCTTCATCGATCAGGTGGAGTATTCGCCGATGACGTTCGTGAACGTCGCGTTCCGTGCGCTCGGTCAGGGCAACTACCAGCCCACCGCCGCCGGCTCACGCAAGTTCCGCGTGTTCACTGCTGACGCCGTAAACTTCACCGCCGCTGGTAACACCACCGTTCTGGTGGACACGACCATCACATTCGAAGCCGGCAAGTACTACACGCTGCTGCACTCCGGCTTCGCCCGGGCCGGTGCCACGCCGCGTCAGCGCATCGTTCTGCTGAACGACGTGTTCCCCACGGTCACTGGCGCCAACATCGCGCTACGTGCCATCCATCAGGCGTTCGGCGTCGGTGCGGTCGATCTCCACGCGGCCGCCACCACGACGGCCACGCTTTCCGCGGCCACGCGTCTGGTGCCCAACTTCGCTGAAGCGGCGGTGTCGCCGTACGTGACGGCGGCGGTCGGTCCGCTCGCCGCGGCCGTCACGGCTCCGGGTAGCACCACGGCCCTCGTGGCGGCGGCGGCGCCGGCCGGTGTCGCCGGCACGACGGCGGCCGATCCGCTCGGTGGGTCCACCATCGGCGGGTCGATCATCACGGCGATCGCCTACCCGGCCTCTCCGGCGAACTCGGCCGGTGCCCGCTTCGCCGCGCCTGGCATCGTGTACTACATCGACAAGCAGCCGCCGCGCACCACGCCGTAACTTTGGCGAGGGCAGGTGGTAGAGAAGGGGGGAGTCCTCGCGGACTTCCCCCTTTCTTGCTTCCCCATAGCTTCGCATCAGCGGTCGCGCTTCGAACCGCTGGCGTACTCGTCGCATTTACCATCGTGCCCCCCATCCCCGTCCTCGCCGCTACGAGTCTGCGTGTATTGCTGGCGCTGCTGTTGATCGGCGCGTCCCTCGCGCCCATCTCGCTCGTGGCGCAGGTGATTCGGGGCACGGCGCGGAGTGCCGACACCGAGAGCCCTCTGCCGCGGGTTCGCATCATGGCGCTCTCGCTCGACGGGCGGTCGATCGGCGAAACCTATGCCGGCGATGACGGCCGGTTCCTCCTCAAGGTGAGCGCGCGCCGGGAGCCGTTCGCGATTTCCGTCATGCGCATCGGCATGAAGCCCACACTGTCGGGGATGCTCGACCTCGGGCCCCGCGACACCCTCGACGTGGACTTCAGTGTGGCGGAAGAGGCCGTGCGCACCGATACCGTGCGCGTGCGGGCCGCCCCCGGCCTCAACGAGATCCGTCTGCGTGAAGCCGAACGGCGTGGATGGAAGGTGTTCCATCCCAAAGACGTGGCGGCCATTCGTGACCGCGTCATGAGCTTCGAGGATCTGCTGCGCTCCACGGGGTATCCGGGGCTCATCATTTCCCCGCGCCGCGAGGACTGCATCCGCACGACCCGAACCAACCGCTGCCTGCTCATCGTGCTGGATGGCCAGCCGCTCGGCGGCAGCTATCCGAACATCAATCCGCGCGACGTGTACTTCATGGCCCTGCTCACGCCCAATCAGGCGATGCTGCAGTTCGGCGATCGCGGGCCCAACGGGGCGCTCATGATTCACACCCGCGCGTATGGCGACAAGATCACCTTCGACAAGGATCCGCCGCCTTCGCTCCAGGCGATCGAGCGCGATCAAGGCGCGCGCGATCAAGGCGCGCGCGATCACGGAGTCAGAATCGTTGCTCGGTCGTTGATCGGTTCAGCGCCAGGACCTCTCGTACGAGCGCCACGCTGCGTTCGGTGGCGCCGAGTTCCTGCTGCACTACGGCGCGCGCGGCTTCGCCGGCCTTTGCACAGGCGGTCCCTGCCTGGTCGTCGGTGCCCAACCACGTCGCCAGTACATCGCTGAGGTCCGCGACCCTCCCGACACTCCGCGCCGCGCCTGCGGCGAGCAACAGGCCGGCTTCGCGGCTCATGTGATGGCGCGGCCCGAAAAGTACCGGGGCACCGAAGGCCGCTGGCTCGATGGCCGAGTGCAGCCCGGCCGTGTGAAAGCCCCCACCCACGTACGCCGCCGTGGCGTGCGCATAGAGATCGCCCAGTACGCCCACGCGGTCCACGAAGAGCACATCGGTCTCGTCCGCATGGCGCTCGCCGCGCTCGACCTGAGCGAGCATGGCGTACCGCAGGGACGCACGTTCCGCCCATGCGGTGAGTGGAGCGAGATGGGCGCGAGTGGGCTCGTGTGGGGCAATGATGATCCGCGCCGAGGGCACCGACCCGCGCAACGCTTCCCACGCCGGCAGCAACACCGCGTCGTCGGCGGGCCAGGTGGAACCGGCGACCAGTGTGGGACGCGCGTTCGCCGTCGCGCGCAGCAACGGCGCCATGCGGTCGACTCGCTGCGCACGCTCCCACACCTGATCGAAGCGCGTGTCACCCGTACGGTGAATGCGCGACGCGTTCACGCCAAGATCGACCAACCGCGCCCCATGCGATGCATCGATCACACCCACCGCTGTCATGGCCGCGTACGCGTCGCGCAGCAGCGCGCGCGACACGGTCCCGCGTCGGCCTGACCCTTCGGCCAGCGTCGCACTCAACATCATCACCGGAATGCCGCGACGGGTCGCACGCTCCACCAGAACCGGCCACACGTCGAGCTTCACGAACACCAGCACGCTGGGTTGCAGGGCATCCAGCAGGGCATCCGCGTCGGCTGCCGAGTCGAATGGCAGGTAATCAGTGAAGTCCGCGCCAACGGAGGCGGCGAACCGCTCGGCGCTTGGCGAAAAGAACGAATACGCCTGCTGGGCCTCGGGCATGAGGGTGCGGAGGGCGTGCGCGACCGGACGGGCCTGCAGCCCCTCCCCGACGCTCGGGGCATGCAGCCAGATGAGCGGACGGTGCCTGTCGCGAGCGGCCGCAGCCTGTGCTTGCCAGCGGGCGACGATCCCACGGCGCGCGTGCACGCTGCGCCAGAGTTTGCTGCCGGACGTGCCCGACTCACCCGCCGCCGCTGCCAGCCCGCGCGCCAAGGCGACCGTGGCGGCATACAGCGGACGCAGCGGCGCGCGCACGCAAATGCTCCGATCAGCGCGTGGGAGCGCCCTTGGGCGACTTCGCCATCACCAGCGCCGTATCCACGGCCTTGCGGAAGTCCTTGTACGGCAGGGCGCCCTGCACAAGGAAGCTGCCAATGATGAAGGACGGCGTGGACTGCACGCCGGCCTGATTGGCCTGCGCGATGTCATTGTTCACCAGCGATGCGATGGGCGCCGACACGCGGCACTTGTCGAAGGTGGGCACGTCGAGTGCGAGGTCTTTCGCGATGCGCGAGAGCAGCGGGGAAACGTCGCTCATGCCGCGCGCCGTGCCGAAGTTGTCGAATACGGCGTCGGCGAACTCCCAGAACTTCCCCTGCACGCCGGCGCACAGCGACGCCTGTGCTTCGGCACGCGCGTGCGGATGGATGCTTTCGAGCGGCAGGTGCAGATACGCAAAACGGATCTTTCCCGTGTCGATGTAGTCGCGCTTGAGCTGCGCCATCGATGAGTCGTGCCACTGCTTGCAGTACGGGCACTGGAAGTCGCTGATCATCACGACCCACATCGCGTTTTCCGGGCCCTGCAGACGGCTCCGGTCGGCCTTCTGCATCAGCGCGATATTGGCAAGCGAGTCATTCGCCGCACTTGGTGCCGCGGCGTTCGCGGTACTGGAATCGGCCTTGGCGGACCGGGAGGCGGCATCAGCCCGTCCGCAGGCTGCGGCGGCGCCGATCCAGGCGAAGAGCGCCGCAGCGCGGAAAAATTGGCGAAAACGGACCATCCGTAAACGCTAGCGCATTCCCGGCGCCGGGGGAGGGGGGCGGCACTGCTTTCGCGACGGGAGTGGGGACTGCTTTCGCGGAGGCGCGGAGATGGCGGAGGGCGCGGAGAGGAACCCAATTGGACATTGCATGATCCTCCGCGCCCTCCGCTTCCTCCGCGCCTCCGCGAACGCTGCTCTCACTGCCCGGATGACACCAAACGCCCACCTGTGCGGTAGTACATGATATGATTCACGCGTGCGAATGACCGTGAGAAATCGAGCCCGTTGGAGCGTCTCCGGAGCGTGCTGGCCCCGGGTACTGGTGGTGCTGTGCAGCCTGCTGATGCTGACCGGCGTGGCGGCGCACGCGCAGGCCCCGTCGTTGCCGCAGCCGGTGGGCTACGTCAACGACTTCGCCAACGTCATTCCGGCCGATGCCGAGCAGCGCATCACGGCGCTGGCGGAACGCCTGAATGCTGCCACCCGCGGCGACATGGTCGTGGTGACACTCCCCGACCTCGGCGGCCGTCCGGTGGAAGAGGTGTCGCTGCGTCTGGGGCGCGAGTGGAAGATCGGTGCCGATGCACAGATCGGCGACGCCGCCCGCAACGCGGGGGTGGTCATTCTCATCGTGCCCAAGGAAACGGCGGCCGACGGCCGTGGCCGGTGCCGGATCGAAACGGGGCAGGGTGCCGAGGGCTTTCTCACCGACGCCATGGCGGGGGCGCTGTGCCGCGGGCAGACCGACCGGTTCCGGGCGCAGGACTACGCCGGGGCGATCGAATCGCTCGCGTTCGATGTGGCCGACCGCTACGCCGAGGCCTTCAACGTCACGTTGGACGGCCAACCGCGCGAACCCCGTCGTTCGCGATCACGTGATGGCGACGGCGATGGCCTTCCGGGAGTGCTCGGCGTGGTCATCATGTTCTTCTTCCTCCTCAGTTGGTTCGCTGGACGGCGGCGTCGCGGCTGTATGGGGTGCGCTCCCCTGCCGCTCCCCGGTCCCACGATGTACTCCAGCGGATCGTCGTGGGGCGGTGGTGGCTTCGGTGGTGGCTTCGGTGGCGGTGGTGGTGGATTCGGTGGCTTCGGTGGTGGCGGAGGATTCAGCGGCGGCGGTGGAGGATCCGACTGGTGATGCCGCACTTCTTTTCGGGTGAAACATGGCTTCCAAGACGATGACGTTGGACGAGTTGGTGACACAGCTCCGCCAGGTGCACGGTGACTCGCTGCAGGCCGTCGTGCTGTACGGCTCGGCCGCGAGCGGCGAGGAGATTGCGGGGGCGTCCGACCTCAACGTGCTCGCCATCGTGTCGTCCATCCGGCTCGATACACTGCGCGCACTCGGCCAGACCATGCGCGCATGGCAGGAAGCCGGTAATCAGCCCGTACTCGAGATGACCACCGACGAATGGCGCTCGTCGGCCGACATCTTCCCCATGGAGTACGCGGATATCCTGGAGCGGCACCGCGTGCTGTCCGGTACGCTGCCACTTGATGGCATCGTGGTGGCGCCGGCGGAGCTGCGGCTGCAGGTGGAGCAGGAAGCGATGGGCAAGCTCCTGCGACTCCGCCGGAGCATCATGCTGGCTGGTACCGACCGCGAGCGCCAGCAGGAATTGCTGCGGGCGAGTCTGAGCAGTCTGTTGGTGATTTTCCGTGCCGTGATGCGCCTGCATGGAGAGGCGCCGCCGCGCGACGGTTCACAGGTGATCACGGCCGTGAGTACGCGCTGCGGTTTCGACGGTTCACCCTACCAGCGTGTGGTGGCGCTCAAGCGTGGTACCGCCCTCGCGCATGGTGAGACCGAACGCGTGCTCGAGGGGTATCTCTCGGGCATGACCACGCTCGTCGCTTATCTCAACACGTTCAGTAGCGCCGGCTGAGGTCGCCGGACGGTCTACCGTTGTTCTTGTCCTTCAACGTCATACACCAGGAGCTTTTCGTGGCGTTCTTCCGTCAGTCCCGTCGTCGCGCGATGATCGTTGCGCTCACCCTTCCGCTCGCGTTCGGCGCGTGCGGCTACAACACCATTCAGTCCTACGACGAGCAGGCGGCGCAGGCCAAGCAGAACATCGATGCGCAGCTGCAGCGTCGCGCCGACCTGATTCCGAATCTCGTGAGCACCGTGAAGGGCTTCGCGGCACAGGAAGAGAAGGTGCTCACCGAGGTGACGCAGGCGCGCGCCGGACTCGTGGGCGCTCTCCAGAAGCCAGGGGGCAGTGACCCGGTGGAGCTGGCCAATGCCAACCAGCAGCTGACCGGCGCGCTCGGCCGACTCACGGTTGCCATCGAAGCGTATCCGGAACTCAAGTCGAACGAGAACTTCCTGCGCCTGCAGGATGAGCTCACCGGCACCGAGAATCGCATTGCCGTCTCGCGCACGGACTACAATACGGCCGTGCGTCAGTACAACGAGTACATCCGCAAGTTTCCCGCGGTGATGACGGCGAAAGCCACGGGCGCGAAGGCGCGCGAGTACTTCGAAGTGACGGATGCGGCGGCGAGAACGGCGCCGACCGTCGACTTCTCAAAGGACTGAAAGCGGCGACTCGAGAGACTCGAGACTCGAGGATGAGAGGCGAGCTCGCAAGATGAGAAGCGAGCTCGAATAGAAGCGAGAGGCCAGCGGTCTCGAGGTGAGAAGGCAGGGCGTTGGACCCTCGCTTCTCACTTCGGAACGGCTGGCCTCTCACTTCAATCCGGGCTCGCTTCTGATTCTCGCCCCTCGACTCTCACGCTGAACCCTCGGGTCTCCGCGCTCAGTTGGGCCGCGGGAAGAGCGGATCACCCTTCTGCACTTTCCACCCCGTCACGTCCAGCCCCTGGAGGGCGTCGAAGCGCTGGTCGGCGACCTGGCCGGGCGCGCCCAGCTGCGCCCACACCTGCTGCGTCTTGTTGGGCATGAAGGGCGCGAGCAACACCGTCTGGCGCGCGATGCGGCGGATGAGCGAAGCCATGATGACTGCCAGCTCGTCGCGGCGCGCCTCGTCCTTCGCCACGGCCCACGGCGCCGTGGCGGCGGTATACTCGTTGGCGCGCTGCGTCATGCGGTACACGGCGGTGATCCCGTCGTGGAGCAACCATCCCTGCTCGCCGTGCATGGCGGCGTGATACGCGGCGATGTCGGCATCGTCCGCCTCTTCTTCCGAAGGGCGGGCTGCGGCGGGCACCACGCCGTCGAAGTATTTCTCCACCATCGCCATGGCGCGGCTGGCCAGATTGCCGAAGGCGTTGGCGAGATCACTGGTGTAGCGCTCCTCGAACCGCTCCCACGAGAAGTTGCCGTCACCATCGAACGGCACTTCGCGCAGCAGCACGTAGCGGAACGCGTCGGCGCCGAAACGGTCGATCGCTTCACCGAGGTCGAGCTTCACGCCGGCACTCTTGGAGAAGCGCTCACCACCGAGCTGCACGAAGCCGTGCGCCCACACTTGGCGAGGCAGCGGCAGCCCCGCGGCCTTGAGCATCGCCGGCCAGATCACCACGTGAAACCGCGTGATGTCTTTACCGATGATGTGCAGGTCGGCGGGCCAGCGCGTTTCGTAGCCCGCGTCGGGGAAGCCGGTGGCGGTCAGGTAATTCGGCAGCGCATCGAACCACACGTACGTGCCCTGCGTCTCGCCGTTCGACAGCGTCAGCGGGAATGGGACTGCCCACTCGAGCCGTGAACGCGATGCCGAGATGTCCTCGAGCCCTTGGTTGAGCAGGCCAAGGATCTCGTTGCGACGGCTCTCGGGCTCGCAGAACGCGGGGGTCATGGTGAGCAGTTCGCGCAGGAACTCCTGGTACTTGGAGAGTCGGAAGAACCAGTTGCGCTCTTCCACTTCCTCGAGCACGCGGGTGGGATGCAGGACGCACGTGCCGTCGGCGTCGATGTCGGCGTCCTGCTTGAACGCCTCGCACCCCACACAGTACATGCCCTTGTACGACCGTTCGTAGAAGTCGTCGGGATTGTGCTGGGCGATGCGCTCGATGAGCGCTTTCACCCCGGCTTTGTGGTGCGCTTCGGTGGTGCGGATGAACTGGTCGTAGCTCACCCCCAGCCGGGCCCACATCGCCTGGAAGCGCCCGGCGATTTCGTCGGTGAACGCCTGCGGCGCCACGCCTTCCTTCGCCGCAGTCTGCTGCACCTTCTGGCCGTGCTCGTCCATGCCGATGAGCAGATGCACCTCGTCGCCGCAGAGGCGACGGTACCGGGCAATCACATCGGCGCCGATCTTCTCGAGCGCATGACCGAGGTGGGGATCGCCATTCGCATAATCGATGGCAGTCGTCAGGTAGAATCGCGGCATGCACCCAATCTAACTTGCCCTGGTCCTCGGAGCCTCGGTGCAGCGGGCGCGGTCTACTCCTCGGAGAGCCGGGGAACGGGACATCCC
>Ga0315907_10005726_pt1 | contig 13377 bp, 15 predicted proteins | sample LakEriMetagenome_3_FD_203525 | JGI IMG/M metagenome (GOLD analysis project Ga0315907, IMG submission 203525) | Freshwater fungal communities from buoy surface, Lake Erie, Ohio, United States - Buoy 12 MA123 | ecosystem: Environmental > Aquatic > Freshwater > Lake > Lake biofilm | place: USA...
GAATCCGCAAAGGAAGTAGCCCAGAAATTTCATCCGTTTTTCGACGTCTTGCGCTGAGCATTTTGCAACGGGACACTACCATCAAAGATAACATTCGGGGTAAACGTAAACGATGTTCATGGGATAAATCGATGATCGAACGACTTATCAAACATTTTTCTAGCATCTAACGTGCGATTGCCCTGCACCACTGACGCAGAGTCGTATAGGGAACGTCAACGGCCTTGGCCGCAGCCGCCAAGCTATATCCCTCCTGGGTTACCAGCTTGACTGCGCCATCGATGCAATCTTGATCAAAGGTCCGACGGGCTTTCTTTTCATTGGTTGACATTGAGCTTCCTCCGGCTTGAGTTTAGGGTTCGCCGCCGGTGTCCGCCAGTCCTGGGCTATCGCAGGGTGACCGGTGTGAGTTACTGCGAAGACTCACAGGCAGGGTTTCGAGTCAGAAACGATTGCAATTTAAGAGTAGCGTAGGTTCTTGAAACGTCCGTCGATCCTAGCAAGGCGATTGCTCATGGATTCATCGGAAATAAGGAGCTTTATTTCTTCGACCCTCACAGCTGGAATGGACAGCGGGAGTGAACTCCACGACAACTTAATGGTCTCGTTGTTGGATGTCGACCGAGCGATTGCGCTGTGAAGGTGGCCTCCAATGTTTCGCGAAAGATCGATCTGCAATTCAGAGCAAACTTGCGAATCCGCAAGATGGTCTTTTAGACGGTCGATTTCGCTTCTATAGAATTCTCTTACTGATTGTCGAAACGCGGCGACACGTCCGTCCAAGCACCGGAATTGAACAGCAGAAACAGTATCAAAGTACCTAACTTCGTACGCCTCCAAGGAGAATTCTGTAAACACCTTCTTCAAAGGCGCAAAATCTAATCCGGTAATCCAATCATCGAGGCAGTTAGACACTAACGTTTCAACGCTGTGCTCATCCGGCCAATCGGTAATCTTCAGCAACGAAATTACAGTAGTATGCAGCTGACAATCGTCCATTCTTTTCTGGTGGTATGGGAAATTGGAGAAGGCTCCTTCGGCTTCCAATGCTTCCATGAAAACGCGAAAAATTTCCAACTGCTTCCAAACCGCGTTGAACGTTATGAACCACGGGCGGGGTAGTTTTGAGTCCTTTTTTTCCGATTGCACCGATTATTCCTCTCCAGCTCATTCTGGCCTGAAAATAATCAATCGATCGGTTCAAATTTGGTAGGCGCTTCAGCAAATCTGATTAGTTTCGAGGAGGTCTTCTTCAAATAGAACTACTTTGATGCATTTGCTCTATGTTTGCCCCAATACTTGTAATCGGACGTGGTTTTGTAGGTAGCAAGGTAGTTCGCGAGCTACCTCATGCCGTGTCGTATGACGTAGATATTGCTGACCGAAAGGCAGTTAGAGGCGTTTTTGAGTGCGTACGGCCAAAGTTCCTCATCAATTGTGCTGGCAAAGCAGGCTCGCCAAATATCGATTGGTGTGAAAGGAACACAGAAGCTACTTGGCGATCCAATGTTGAAGGGGTGAGAATTCTAGCTGAACTATGCGCCGAATTTGACTGTTTTCTCGTTCAACTGAGTTCCGGTTGCTTGTTTCGCGGTGCTGCGCTTTCGAGTTGCGGATGGCGAGAGAGCGACCAAACGTTCGCTCCAAACTTCTACCTTAGAACTAAGTTGGAAGCCGAACGAATCGTACTTGGGTTTCCGTTTTCAATTATACGAATTCGACTCCCCGTTGATTCAGAACCTCACCCACGAAATACACTGACCAAGATTTGCAGTTTCGATTTTGTAACTCGCGGGTGCAACTCAATAACCGTACTTGATGATCTTGTTTACACCATCCGCATGGTTCTGAAGGAGCGCACTCACGGGATCATCCACTGCGTTAGTCCCGACGCAGTCAGCCCAAGCCACATGCGCAGGCTCATGATATCAGCGGGGCTGGCGAGCCGCAATTTCAAGGAGATAGACACTCCGGAATTGGAAGAGTTGAAGCTGGTGAGGGTCGCGCGTAGTGATGCAATCTTAGCAACGAAGAGGCTAAATAGCCTTGGAATAAGGCTCGATCCAACCGACAGGTCCTTGGCAAATGTCATTTCTCGTTATGGCAGTTTTGTAACATGAGCGTAAAAGCCGAAGACATTTTGCAGAGTTGCAGCGTAACTGGGAATCCACGAGTGTTTTTGTTGCCTACTTCTGAGCGTCCAAGTCGTATTTTGAGTCAGCAACGAAGAGCTCTTAACATCGTTCAATCTATGTATCAATGCGGGATTCTTGGAGCACGTGGACTTGCGGTGGTTGGAGCTGGTTTCGGAGGGCTCACTGCAGGGTGTTATGCTGCGATAAACGGAACAAGAGTTACATTTATCGAACGTGGACGCCCATTGCAACGCTTTTCAAGATCTAATCGGTATCTGCACCCCCATCTTTACGACTGGCCAAAGCAGGGATGGGACGACAAGCATGCTCGTTTACCGGTTTTGAATTGGACGGCCGGCGAAGCCTGGAAAGTTACGAATCAAGTACTGACGGAACTCGAGATCGTCCAAACGCATTTTGATGTGCAACTCGAGTGCGATGCAAAAATAGAAGAAGATGGGGTACGAGGTTCCCGTGACACTGCCTTCGTCAAATGGAAATGCAGCGATGAAAGGGAAATGGCGGAAGCATTTGATGCGGTTTTGATTGCCATTGGTTTTGGAGTAGAACAATCTAGACCGGAAGTTCTTAGGCTTCGAGGCTGGTCAAATTTCCCGCAGTACTGGGACATAGATCCTCCTTCACTTTCAGTCGAACCTAACGCTAATCTGTTCGTATTGGGTAGTGGAGATGGAGCTCTCGCAGATCTGATCGGGCTTGCAGCTCTCGCCGACAAAAGGTTAACTGACAATCATCGGAAAAGCATCTATTACGGAGACTTTGCCGACGAACTTTCTAAACTGCCTTCAAACAAACTGGAAGAGGTTGCGAGGGTTGAGAATCGGATCCTCGAGCTTCGAGCAGCTGGAACAACTCCAAATTCACGTGAGTATCAAGACAAGATTATTAGAATAGTCGGCCGCGACGATGGTCTTTTTTTAGCCGCGAGCGCGAAGAGTGCAACAATAGTTGGGCGAAACGAATCACTCGACGTAGCTGGGACATACGCTGCAAATCGGTTCCTTTTTCTTATGGCGTATCGAAATAGTCAAGTTCAATACGAGAAGTCGTTCAGTGAAGTCAGATGGCCCAAGCCAAATTATTCCGTGACTTCGAAAAGAGCGAACATTGGAGAGTTTAATGGACCATTCCAGTGCATAGGCCCGAACGACTGGCTGCTAGAGCGTCCAGGTCCGGCTGATGTGCTTCAAAAGACATTCCCCAACCTCGCTCGCACAAGTGCCAATCCAAGCCTGCGCGCGCTTGCGTTAACAGAACGACCGATATCTGCCGCATGGTCTCAATGCACTGCATGGGAAAATTTCCGACTAGACGAGACAGCAACCTCTGATAAGTCGACCACAATCGATCGCCCAGAGGCACTACCTCGCTTGTCGCTTTCAACTGAGTGGGCAGACTCTGTGATTCAGAAACTTCTTAGCATCTTGGCGAAAAATATGCCAAATGGTGATGAACTTGCTTTAAGCTTCCTTACAGGAATGCTCCGAGTTTACGCACTGATCTTCGAGCGCATACAGCTCACGGATGCTAATTTGCTAGATGGCGTCTTTTTGACGAGGGCATTACTACGACTGGACGCCACCGACAGGATCGCATTCACTGCATTCTGTCGAAACCAGTCTTTTCCCGCCTCGACAATTCAATTCCTTACGAAGAAAACTCAAAGAGGGCTAGAGATTGGCAGCATGCACTTATCAACCGCGTGGGAAGACTCGCCGAAGGTCCCAGTCGGAAAGCTCATCCGTAACAAGTCCGAATCAGCGCGGATGAAGCAGCTGAGATCGATTCCCGCATTTCATGGAGTAATAGAAAACCTGGACCGCCTGACTTCCCTTCAAGAGAATGGACCACGGATCGTGTCTACGACCACAGGCCTGTGGTCGCTCATTCCTCAATCTGGGCTACTCGATGCGTTAGCTGGGCAAGCGATTTTGAAAGTCAAAACAAGCGGACTTTTGCCCAAATATGAATCTGTACCAAACAGTGATTCATTCACTTCACCAGTTCTTCCTGGCAGAACTGCAGTGTTTCAACATCTGAAAGAGCTCGCCGAAGCTGCGACTGATCCATTCGCAAGTGATAAGCCGGAATGGCTATCTACCGTGGCTTCATGGTACAACGCTGCCTACAACACGGCAATCGCACGAAAAAACGGTGCTACTGCGTGTGATTTGCTTTGGGTAAATCCAGTGCATTCGTTTAAGAAAACGGACGTCACCGTAGCCGAAATCCAATTGAGAGATATTGGGAATCTTTCGAAAAAAAACTGGGCTAACTTGCGCAAGCAGATAGCTCCCAATATTATTCGTTGGAGGCAAGGTGAATCTAGCCTGCTTAAGGCACTTAGTCCGATCTTAGGCGAAACAGGTGATCGTCGCCCCCCTTCCTCTTCCAATCTGCACCAACGACTACAGGGAGCACTTAAAGAGACTATTGAAATCGGGGAATTGCGAAATCCCGAACGCGGAGAATTCTCTTCCCAAAGAGCCATCGTCTTTTATTTGAGGGGACCTGGAACAGTCAAAGTTACTCCCCTTTCGTCGATTTTGATTGGGTGATGGTTGCTCGAGACGGTCACCATCACCGCACGCATGCAAAACCTTTCGCGACCTGCGCAACTCTGTTGCGCAATCCGTCGGTTTTCATTGGAGAGCTAACCCTCCAGGAAACAGGTTATGTTAGCCTAATCAGAGGAAATTCCACTTTCTAGGGAGGCAAAACACCATTCCTTCCAGGAATCAGAATCATTCTGCGCTTCATTCAGCCGAGCTAATCTCTGAAGATCGTTCATAAGCAACAAGTAAATTCAGCCTCAATGCTCTTGACAACCGGTTCCAGAATCTCGTAAGTATAGACTGCTTACACCGATCGTGAAAGCGTAAGGGGTACTTTTCATCAATCGTTGCAACTGGACCAAGGTGCCAGGGCAGCAGGATTCTCACAAATCCCTCGAAAAAAGTAATTCATCGTTGCAAGTGCCCTCTAAAATGCGCTAACACTCCCTTTGGCCTCTCGTTTGGGCAAAGTCCATGCGTTTTCGTCGCCCAGGTATCGTGCGATACAACGTGGAAGCTGGGTGCGTTCTTGAAAACGAATCTATCGCAACATCGAGAACTTCAAGAAAGCGATCTAATTCTACTGCGGTGGACTAGGTCTTTACCCAGGGCAATGCCGGATCGAGTGCCACTGTGCACCTTCCTTTCTGTAAACTGGGTCGATTCAACGCCCACTTCAAATACTGGCCGAGTTCTCGAACGCCTTTTTCCAGAATGTCTTGCAACACCGGACGGATGTCGGCATCGCTAGAAAAACTCAGCGACTGTCCCCGGGTTTTTGTCATAGCGAAACTTCTTGAACGACTCCACGAGGTGGGCTCAGCTAGAGACAAAGCTCAGAATCCCGAGCTTCACATGGGCTCATTTACTGAGATTGTGGAATTTTCCGATTTACCGCGAACCCGATTGCTGCAAACTCGGTCTATTGAATCACCGCCGATGCAGCTCGACTGAGAAAGGCCTGTGTGGTGAAACACGCCATAAACCTCTGATCAAAACTTCGCCAGTCGGTTTTATTCGTTCCAACAAAGAGGAAGTCTGCGATGCGTTCGGACATGGCTAAGGTAATTGTCGAGAGACCTAGGTTTGGCTCTCGTAGGTATGGCGCCCGACTTGCTTTCCCCAAGAGGGGCTATCGCAGATACCTCAAGTCGATGCCTGTCGAAGAAATGCCTATTTGCGAACCTATGCTTGGCCGATGGAAAGGACGAAGCAAAGATCTCAATGAGCATCTCGGGCCGATGCGCCGTTTTCTACGATCGAACATTGGCCGACCTTGGAATAAAGTCCACCAGGAATTGTGCGAACACGTGTCGTTTGACAATGCCGTGCAAGCACACGTTCTATTTCATATCTATGAATACGTTCAACTCCATGTGGAGGTTGAAGATAAGGCGACGGTCTACAGAAAAACTCAGTATGGGGGATGGTCCAGAAATAAGCTCGGAGAAGATACAATGTACGTTTGCCCCAATTCGGGGATTCTAAAAGTAGTACAAGCCAATAGGCGTCATCCTTCGGTAGATCGCATTCGAAAAGATGAGGAGGTTCAATATCTAAAGCGAGACAATGTATGGTGGGAGGTACATTTAAGGAGCACTGAAAATGTCCGGTATGATCGTTGGGACGTTTGGTTGGAATGCAATATTTCCCAATTGACGCAGCAGGACTGCATCCGAACCTACGGAGATAATCTCTTCGCTACATCGTAGCGACTACTTACGCCTCATGAAACCCGACAGCTCTATCGTCAAATCCGACAAAAAAGTCGCGGCAGATATGGCTCGCGGAGAATAGGGAAAAGCCAAAGTCCAAAGATTAATCACCGAGATGACTGCTAAACAGAAAATGGGCGCGAAGATCGCGATGTTCCAAGGCTGGGGTTTGATCTTAAAAACTTTGTAGACTAGGTAGATCGCAGCGCCGAAGAAACTATTGAAAATCCCTCCCCGAGCGAAACTCTCTTCGGATATACCCGAGAATCTCTCGCTTTGAAATGCGAAAAACCTTAGAAAAACGGGCCTTTCAGTTTTGCCGGTCGATAGACCCCGGTGGAAGTCGCCCGGTGTCGATCTGGCCATCGGAGCGGATTTGTTAACCCGCAGCGAGTTAGTTTTTGACAAGCTCATTGGTGACCCGTGGGTTGATGTCGCGCGATCGCAAAACGCGTCGGCTACTGGGCGTGGACTATAAGCAAAGTGTCCTCGGCCGATCTGCTGGACTACTTCGATGGTCACCGTTTACCTTGAAACAACTATCGTTAGCGATCACTTCCCTCTCGGATACGAACCCCATTCTCCTGCACTATCCATAAGTTTCCAGAAACTTGCTCTCCTCCACCTAGCAAAGGAAGGAGTCTATCCAGCAAAGCAAGAACATCGGATTTCGATTGTGTGCGTGGACTAAGAATAATGATTCCTGCATGTGCTGCGGGCGGGTATGTCCGAATATCGGAAAAGTCGAGGTCCAATGTGACGAGTGCTCGTTCTTCCGCCCGGCAGACGCTGGCAACTTCTAAGTCCGGTTGGCCGACCATTTCCTGATCGAAAATGGTCATCGCTCGATTGGCAAATTCTCGTCGACCTTGAAACGCATTTATGCTGCTCCTGGCGTAAGCGACACAAATCGTTCACGCACAAGTTCGGCAGCGTAGGAAATGCAGGCATCGATATCTTCGTTTTTAATGATGGGTAATTGCGAAGAATATCCGATCGACTAAGTCCCGATGCGAGATTATCCAAAACAACTGAAACCATTATGCGAGTTCCCTTCACGCAAGCTTTTCCATGACACACCATCGGGTCTACCGATATGCAATCTTGCCATTTCATACTGTTGCTCCCACTTGATCCTTCTTCACAACAAACCTCACCCTATTCATTCTACCTCAAAACTCGAAAGCAGTTGAACAAACTTTAGGTTCCCCAAGATTCCGACGACTTGGGAATTTAGGAAGAACTCAGGGCAAGGCGGAAGCCAAGGGAGTTGCCCAGCCCCGACGGCCAACGCCCATTTGCTCCATCGCGGCGATCTCTTTTCCGACATTCAGTTGCATGTTTTTCTCCATAGAATTTGGGTAAATCGGACACGCGGCGGGTTAACCGCCGTGGACGACAGTGAGCACGTTTTCGCCAGAAAGCTCAAGGCGATCCGCAGAAGATTCGGCAGGATTTCCAGCTTGCTTGCTCTCAGGTAGCTAGTCTCGCTTCCGGAGCCGCAGGATGCCGGCAGCTAGGATCGATGCAACATCGACGAGTTGTTGCTCGTTGGGCGTGCGCGCAGTTTCAGCGCAGTTGGTCATGGTGAAAAACTCCACAAGAGAATTGCCACCGATCGTGGCTTGGGTAGGTTCGTGGCCGAGAACGCGGCCTCTATTGTTTACCTACCGGGCGGAGGTTCGAGTTGGCGGGGGAAGCATTGGACTAACCGCTTGGTGAGTCGTCTTATGAGTCGGCTGGAAACTCTCGATTTTTTAGGGAAAACAGATGGTTCTGGAGAAGAGGGGGTAGGATTGAAACAAAGAAGTTCCTCGCTCGAAGAAACACTGGATTCCCGCATCGACGAAATCGATGGGCTCCTAACTATTTTGACAATTATCCAGTTATTTCCGGTTTTCCGGGTTGGGGGGAGTAGGATACGAACCTGCTTAAGGAAGAGAAAAAGTAAATGCAGGGATTGCTTTTTAGTTTCTATTCCTCAGGAGTTCCTTCGATGAGTTGCTTTCATTCGTTTGATGGGCTTTGGACAAGCTCGCGAGTTTTGAGTGTTGCCGCAGGTGCCTTGGCAACAGTGGCCAGCATGGCCGCACCGAGTTACGCGGCGGTCATTTCGTTCGGCTCTGGTGCTAACCAATTCAACATGACGTTTGTGACGATCGGCAATCCCGGCAATGCAGCCGATACCACCGGGATCCCGAATCCTGCGGGCGCCGTGGGTTACACCTACGACATTGGCAAGTTCGAGGTCAGTCGGGATATGATCACCAAGTACAACTCGAACATTGGCACGGGCAACAGCTTGGCGATTAGTCTTGCAGATATGAATTTTCGTGGCGGTAATGGACCAAATAGGCCGGCCACCGGTATTACATGGAACGAAGCGGCCCGGTTCGTCAACTGGCTCAATACCCAGAAGGGGTTCGCTCCAGCGTATAAGTACGCAAATAGCACGATAACCACTGACCTCACCCCATGGACTGTGTCTGAAACTCTCGATTACGACGCATCGAACCCTTATCGCAGCAAGCGAGCGAATTTCTTTTTGCCGAGCTTCAACGAGTGGTACAAGGCAGCCTATTATGATCCGAATAAGCCGGGAGCTGATAAGTATTGGGATTACCCCCAGGGTAGCGATGGTGTTCCAACGCAAACTACTGGTGGGACAACACAAGGTACGGCAGTTTACAACTATACTATTAACCCCTCCCCTGCGGATGTAACAAACGCCGGTGGCTTGAGTCCTTATGGCGTGATGGGACTAGGCGGAAACGTCACTGAGTGGGAAGAGAGTTCGGTGGATCTGCTCAATAATAACGGTTCTTCTCCTCGGGGTACTCGCGGCGGTAACTTTTTTAACCTCGGCATCAACATGTCGTCGTCAACTCGCAACGGCGGTGCAAATCCTGACTTCGACATCGGTTTTCGTGTCGCAAGTCTGAATTCAGACGCCGTAGTGCCTGAGCCGAGCATGATGGTGATAGGGATGGTGTTTGGTTTAGGGGGGTTGGCGGCTAAGCGGCGTCTGAAGAAGTAACCCTTTTTCCTTTGGGTCTTTTACCCTTTTTTCTTTTTGGCGCGTCGCCCAGGGCGACGCGCGCGAATTTTTAACGAGGGAGAGACCAGGAGACTGCGCGTCGTTATGCATGGGATTTGGTTGGATATTTGAATCGCTGGACTTTTGACATCGGAAAGCAATGACACGTCGCAGCGACCCACCGGTAGTACTCGTGAAATGGTACGATTTCACCAAGTGGGTTTTGGGCCACGTGGATAACTTTCCCAAAAACCAGCGGTTCGTATTCGGACAGCGATAAAAAATCGAAGATACTCCTTGAGGTCAATCGCAGGTTGGAAGTCCTGCATTGGTTGCTTCGCTTGGCATTTGACCGCAGGCTTGCACCGGTCAAATACCTAATTCAGACTTTAGTCGATTTAAAAGTTCGGTCGTGCCGTGTTGGTCGGTCCATTGTTGGATGTAAGACCATTCCAATCGGGGAGCTCGAATTTGGTAGGTGTAAAAGTAAGAATGTTTCGAATGGACCCGGTCATGAGTTCGAAACCGGTTTGTGGATCGAGCTTAAAGTCGCTACCAAGGGATTCGCAGATCTTTTTCAAAACGCCTTCCTCGTATTCGATAACGATATCTGCATCTTTGGTCGCGCGAGGGTATCCGTAGGCGTTGCTGGAAAAAGCGCCGACAAGCATGTACGGGATCTGATGCGTTTGAAGCACGCGAATGACATCGATCAACGCTTCAAAACTAGACTTTTCCAATTGAACCCTCCACATAGGGTTGGAATAGCCCTTCTTCCTCAACTCTTCTCTTGATGGCTTTCCGGCGATCGAGTTCTTCGCTCACTTGTTCGTCGCACAAGCTTGGTTGTTCGGCCCTAATGATCTGTTTCAACCAACGGAAAAGCTCCCCTATCCGAACGCTCTCTGCAATGAGCCTCTCCAAATAGGCAGTCATAAGTGCTTTGCTAGTAATAGTTTATGTTAATTCGCGTACACTCACGTTCTCGGTGACGATCAGACACGCAGAACAAAACGGGACAAAGGCCTCAAGGCCTAGCCTGTTTACCAAATACGGTTGATTCGTTGTCAAAACTGAGTCGTGTACTCGGTTAACAGAATACCAGATCCAGGATCGTGCGACAATCAAGTTCCGTTCACAATCGAAGATCTTGACGCGTGGTATGTGTAGTATACACTACACGCATGAGCACCTTTGGCGAACATGTACGAGAGCTTCGGGAGCAGCGACGGGCTGGTGATGCAGGCTTCTCGGTGCGGCAGCTCGCGGCTCGGGTAGGCGTTGAGCCGTCGTACCTGAGCAAGATCGAACGTGGCCAACAGCCTCCTCCTTCGGAGAAAACCATTCTCTCGATGGCAGCCGAATTGGGCGAAGACCCGGATGTGTTGCTTGCGTTGGCCGGCAAAGTTTCGGGCGAACTGCAGGCTGTAATTCTCAAACGCCCCAAGCTCTTTGCGGAGCTCATTCGCCAGCTCAAGGATTTGCCGGATCACGCGGTACTACGCATTGCACGTGAGGTTCGCGACGGAGAATGGTGAACCTATCTATCTCTAAGTGCCTGACTAACCCATGGGGAATCGAACAATGATTGAACTCAAATCTGACGAGCTGGTTTTCACATTTCCCGAGGTTCATCCTCAAGCGAAGCTAAGTATCAGCTTCCAAAGAACACTTCGCATCCCAGACGATGACAAGACATATCCTTTGCCACCTGGGCTGGGCAAGTTCCCACTTCGACACGTCGATGATTTTGCGCAGAATGTGCCGGTAAAATGGCTCAAGAGAGGCGGCGTCCTACTACCGATGTATCAGTCCGAGGCGATGTGGCTGAACTTCGAGTCTTCCACGATCGATGACCACTGGGTTGAGTATCCCTTCGCCGTGAAGATAGCTGCGGGAAAGAAGTGTGCTGTCTCGGGGTTGGAATGGCAAGATGGCCTTCGGGGAGATCCACAAGACTACATGATTGTTCCGGAGCAACCATGGCTGGATGGCTTCGCTGTCGAGAAGGGTGTCATAAGACAGTTCGTAGCAATGCCGTTGGGAAGCGGATACTCCGCAGAAGAGCAAATCACAGGAAACGCCGAACATGGTGGATTACAAATCGCCGTGTATCCAATGAAGCGCGACGTTTTTGAACGACGTTTTCCAAAACGCCCGGGAGACGAACGTGCATGTTCAATGTTGATGGAGGATTGTTGTTTTGCCGCGGCACCCGATATGGGTTTAGCTCCAGGCGGAAGGATGCGACAAGAAATCTTTGAAGACCCATACGATCGAAAAGACTGGCAAGATACGAAGAGCAGCCGATGTTTCATTCACCTTTGCAACTCAATGGTCTGGCAATCGATAACGGGTTCGGCCCCTCCACATCCAACGCCTACCGCTAAGAGTTACACACAGGCAGGATTACCGTGGTTCGACTACTATGACGATTCCCAAGAAGCTCTCAAGGGTTCAAGCATTCTCGCCAAATTAAAGAGCGTTGCACAGAAAAGTTTCGCAAAGGGTGAAGTCGTTCTGCCTGAAAACGAATCTGTTACGCCTGACAATGTTATTGAGTTTCGAAAAGGTCTAAAACGCGAGCAAGTGCGCGAAGGTCAGTTTTAGTTCGACGCATAGTTAGGTTAAGTTCATGGAATTTTCGCTCCAGCCCAGCGACAACTAGAAACGCGGGCTTCACCGCTGACCGCTAGGCGACTTACTACAGTAATCTTCGATGCGATTCGATTTTGGATCGCATCTAGGTTCGTGTACTTGTAGGCAAAACGAATGAAACGCAAGACAATGATTTACCTCTCAGTAACGGCGATCTTCGTTTTGGCTGGCATTTTCGCTTGGAATACCATGGCAAGGGCTGCCTACGAGTCGGCGGAATACAAGGTTGTCGAATCCGACGGCAAGTTCGAAGTCCGCGAATATCCTGACCTGATGCTTGCAATCGAAAACATTTTCGACCATGTTTCTCACTGCAACTGAGTGCCGTACTGCCTGGAGCAAGACTCTTGGGAATCGCTTTCCATTGGCAACCCGTACGTAGTCGGAAGAAAATTGCGTCCGCGACGGATCGTAAATCTCTCCGTGGTCTGCCTCCGAGCAGACAGGTCTCGTAATCAGGCAGAAGCAGACGGATTTTTCCCACATCGCATCTGGCATTCGGTACGCATCGAAGCTAGTCTGTGATTCCATGGTGAGCCCTCCTTGGCTGGTGAAAGTGTGACAACTCTCATATCCAAGGTTGGCTCGCTTTTTTCAATACCAATTAGGTTTTCGGATAGGCTCTTAGATGATTTTGCTCTGCGCACGATCCTAAAGACCGCTTTGAACATCGCGATGCGCCGAAGTCGTGACGTTTTTGAGCGATCGAAGCGAGCGTTTTTCTGATTCGCAAGCGATTTTTACGCCTTGTGCGCGGACCTTCAGCGGAAGCGGACTGGAAGTCCGCTTTGCGTGGGGATCGAGAGATGATGTTCGTGGACTTCTTGACGATCGTCATATGTCCGGGAGCGGAAGCGAAGCGGTGCGAATGGTGGGTTGAGAACAAGCAGCGGCCAGCTTGGCATCGTCGCCGAGCATGAAGCCAATCTGATACTCGCAGTACGATTGCTCGAATCTCAATCGCATACTCCAATCCCAGAAGCTGGAAAAAAGCCGGGGACAGCCCCCGAGTTTTTGCTAGCCAATTCCCGAGCCGCTAACCAGTCAAAAAAACGAGTCAGGTTCAACGTGTATCGTGTACAATCACTGAAGTTTGTGTGGAGAGGGATTTCAACAAGCGGGGGATGAACGGAATGCTCATCGAGATAGACCCAACGGTCGATTTTGCGTGCAAGTTGTTGCTGGGGAACCCAGAGTACCCTGACATCACCATTCACTTTTTGAATGCGATCCTAAGGCTGCCAGCGCCGATCGTA
>Ga0315907_10005727_pt1 | contig 13376 bp, 8 predicted proteins | sample LakEriMetagenome_3_FD_203525 | JGI IMG/M metagenome (GOLD analysis project Ga0315907, IMG submission 203525) | Freshwater fungal communities from buoy surface, Lake Erie, Ohio, United States - Buoy 12 MA123 | ecosystem: Environmental > Aquatic > Freshwater > Lake > Lake biofilm | place: USA...
GACGATTTCCCGCAATACTATGCAAGCGAAACTCCCGAACCTTCGCCTACCCCTTCGCCTGAGCCCAACCAAAAGATTACAATAACCTACAAGGGCGAACGCTACAAGATCAAACAAGGCTTTACTTTCGAGGAAGGGTTAAGGTGGAGTGGGGCCCTATGGCGCTACCGCAACAATACCTGGCAAAAGGCGCCAGATCCAAATAATCCACAATGGAAGAAGGCTTCCCCAGCAGATGTTGATTTTTTAATTTCACGACCAGAATTAGCCACCAAATTAATACCTAGTCCGCCACCAGTGGAGGATCCTCCACCGCCGCCGCCTCCGAAAGACAGCAAGTTAAGCACCGATGCGTATTGGAATGAAAAACATAACTTGTTAGCGACGGAGCCGGGTAAACAGCAGCTTGAAGCGGATGTTTGCAACATCAAAAAAGAAAGAGATAAAGGAGTTAAGGGTTTGTCGGAACCAATTAAAACCAAAAGAAGGATAGTTTTACAATTTTTATCAACCCAACTGAAAAATTGCCCATGAAAAAACAGGTGATTTTTTTAGCGGTTTTCACGTTTATAGGTTTTGGCCTGTTGTACTGGTTGTTGAAACCTGCTTCTTCGGAATCGATTGGACCTCAAGACGACGACCATGACGGCATTGAGAATGCATACGACCGAGAACCCAACACTGCTTGGCCTTTGGATACCGCCGTTTTCAAGCTAAAAGACTACGTTGATGCAGTGGGCAAGCTGGCCCCTAAAAAAATTCAGGCGCTCTGCGATTGCTGGAAGGTGCCCGACGTAGCGCTACGGAAACAACTCCCATGCAAGGAGGACAACCCCAATTGGTGGACGTTTGAAGGCAAACTTTATGAAATACGCAAGGAAAACGACAACGTGCGCTTTTATTCCGGAGAAGGGGTTCTCATGAGGACCCAAGACGACAACGCCTTGGAAACAGCGCACAAAGACGATTTCCCGCAATACTATGCAAGCGAAACTCCCGAACCTTCGCCTACCCCTTCGCCTGAGCCCAACCAAAAGATTACAATAACCTACAAGGGCGAACGCTACAAGATCAAACAAGGCTTTACTTCCGAAACAGGGATGGAGTATAATAACTCCCTGTGGCGCTACCGAAACAATACCTGGCAAAGAGCGAAAAATCCAAATAATCCAAAATGGGAGGAGGCTACCCCAAAAGATGTTGATCATTTACTTTCACGACCAGAATTAGCCACCAAATTAATACCTAGTCCGCCACCAGTGAAAGATCCTCCACCGCCTCCGAAAGACAGCAAGTTAAGCACCGATGCGTATTGGGATGGAAAAAGTAAGTTGTTAGCGACGGATGATGGTAAAAATCAGCTTGTAGCGGATGTTTGCAACATCAAAATAGAAAGAGATAAAGGAGTTACGGGTTTGTCGGTAACAAACAAAAGATTGAAAGTTTTAAATTTTTTATCAACCCAACTGAAAAATTGCCCATGAAAAAACACGTTATCATTATCGGAATAGTACTTGTCGGGGCCATGGTGGTGGTGGTTCCGGAAATCATGCGCCGCTACTCAGGCAGCACGGATGTAGGAATTGAAGGACCAAGAACTCCTGAAACGCTCAACCAGCGCATCGAAGACTTGGGAAAAAAAGCGTTTAATTCAGCCCAATACCAGGCCTTGGTTGGGGAAATTATCGGATATTCCTCGCAACGAAAGATCACGTTTGCACAGAAAAACCTCCACCTTTCCACGCTGAACATTCGCATGCAGGAAGCGGCAGCCATAACCTTCAATGAATCACTCAGTTCGTGTTATTCCAAATCCTTGGGAAGCGTCCAACGCATTGCCGATACGGTGGATTATCCTATTCGAGCCCTTCGAAGCGCTAAGCAAACCTATCAACAATTTCAAAATGCTCGAGGGTATGAATACCAATTACAGCATTTTTTACGCAGTGAATATAGTGAATCCAAGGACAATCAGCTGCAAACAGGTTTTCAAAATTGCATTTCAGGACAAGCATTTAACCAATGTGCTGAAATACGTGCATTGCAACAAAAATTAAAAAATGAATGCAAAGACTTTAAAGAATTCGCAAATAATTTCAACGAAATAGTCAATGTCAAAAAACAATTTTACCATTACGATGAAAACTCGGGTCAACTGACAAGGTACGACCACTATAGAAAACTATTGATCCAACTAAAGAATAACTAAAGCCATGAAACACACCATGCTTTTACTAGCTATTGCGCTATTCGTTAGCCAAGAATCTTTTGCTCAAAATAAGCGCAAAGAAAAATCGGGTTCTAATTCCCAAAACACCGTCCTTACCTCTGGACCTTCAGACAGCATTACAATCATGAATAGATTGGATGAGATTGATGCAAAGATAAAAGAGTTGATTGCCAAAATTCTGCCACCAGAAGACATTACTCCTTACAAGGACAGTACGAAAACATTGAGAGGAGAAGTAAAGAACCTTCAAGACCAAATCGCAGGATTAGAGACTAACAAACAGGAAATGTCAGAGAATCTTAATAAAACCATAAAAGAAAAAGAGCAATGTGAAAATGCATTGAACCACCAAATTAAAACCTATAATAGCGGCTATGAAACCATGGCCCGCAATATAATTTCAACGGGTGTTTATATACCAAGTACTGTATTAGACAGTATTGCTTTGCATCTTAAAAACACCAATGATATTACCTCCTTTAAAACTCAATCGAATGATTTAAAATTTGTGAAAGATTTACTGAATAATAAAATTATTAGTTCAAGTGATTTTAATAAAGCAACTGAAATTTTAAAAAAGACTATCAATCCAACCTTTATTGGTTTATCCACAGAATACAAAACTCTCAAAACTGATTTTGATTCTTTTTGTACCCTTGCTAAACAACTAAGGCAATTGCTTACGGACAACAAAAACATTACCGATAAAGAATACCGGAAAGGAGAAATTACGGTAAACTTCGTTTACTACGAAGCTTGTAAATTATATCCATACCTTAACGACAAGGTAACCCAAGCACTAACCAATCCTGCAACGAAAATTGATCTAGACCTGCCCTAAATGAAAAAGCGACTTCCCATCTTAATGGTATTTGGTGCTGCGCTGCTCACGGGAGTCATTCTCTATTTTGCGGGAGGCACCAGTGCCCCGCAAGAATTAGATACCGACAAAGACGGTTTTCCAGACCGCATTGATAAATGTAAAACGGAATACTCCAACAAGAATTCAGGTTGTCCCGAAGCAGTACAATCTGGCGAAGACCAGGACAAGGATGGATTTCTAGGAGGATTCCAAAAGGATACCAGTATTTTGGACAGAGACGATTCAGATCCCTGCATCCCCAAAACTACCTGCGATTATTGCGATCAAGATGGGGACGGACTCACCTATCCACAAGAAATAGCCAAAAGGACAGACCCTAAATTGACGGACAGCGATGGGGATGGTGTTAACGACAAGCTGGATCGCTGCCCAGGGGATTATGGAATTGCGGATAAGGAGGGGTGTAAACTGGTTATTGATGTAATGTTGAAGAAACAAAATAATACCATTAGTTGGAATCCTGAATTAATGAAGCATGCACAGTCCATTCAATTAATTGTAGTCCTTAATAATGGAAAAGAAATTTTTAATGAAAGCGTCCGTGGAAATAAACAATCTATCCCTTTACATCTTATACTTAGGAAACGATTTCATGCAGAATTAGTTGTAAACTTGAACAACGATCGAGCAGTAAAAGTAATTAATCAAATTAAAAAATGGTAAGGGTTTGTTTGCTTTGTATCATTGCGTTTAAGCAATTTCATTGCGATGGGCAAATGATAAGGGATCTTATCGTTCAAACCATTACACTTGATTCAAGTTCTAATATTAAACACTTTGAGGAGACCGGAGGTCCCAATGAATATACTGTTTTTTCCAATTATGCCTTCCAAGATTCTTTAGCTTTCGATATCCCTTTCAGTAAGAAACAACTTAACTTCAATCGCGATGATATGTTGGTTATTGAACTCTGGAATGGTCCGATTAAAGTTTATTCTGACACCCGAAATTTTGGATTTTTTGAAAATATTTATTTATCCAACTTCCCAAATCGTAAGGATTGTTATGCCATAAGAATTCGACTTGAAGGAAAGAAAGAACTACTCTACAATCCCGATTACGACATGAAAAGCTACGAAATACGCCTTAGAACCGGAAATAAGGTCATTTATGGTAATGAGGTTAAACTCGTTTTTTCTAAATCCCCCATATAAAAGATTGGATGAGAAGTAGTTTGTTTTTTTTATTCGTCGTTTGCTCTGTATTGCTTTCCAGCTGCGACAAGTATCGTTTTTGGAACTTAGCGAAACTGGCAGCGTTCAATACCCCTGTAGTTTCCAATAATACGGTGCAGTCGTTTCAGGTAAAAGCCACCCTTCAAACCGATGGGCACACGGATATCCTACGCACGGGGTTTGTTTGGTCGGATGTAAACACCTTGCCTACCCTCAACGACAACGTGGCGGAATGCGAGCTCAATCAGCAAGAAATTCAAACACAGATACCCTGGCCGGTGAACACGAAATTTTACCTTAGGGCCTTTGTGGAAAATAAAATCGGAGTGCAATACTCCGAACCGCTCACCGTGAATTGGCCCGGTAATTCAAGCAACTTGCCCGAACTTCAAACCATCAACCCCAACCAAATTGGTTTTTTTGAATGTTCCATCAGCGGTGTGATCCTCACAAACGGGGGGCTGCCCATTACCGAACAAGGATTCTGCTTTTCGTCCAGCAACCAAAGCCCTACCCTGTTAAATTCCACCCAGCTCGACAACAGCGGAAACACCAGTTTCTCGGCTCTCATTGCTAACCTCAACGAAAACACCACCTATTATTTGCGTGCTTATGCCAAAAACCTGCAAGGGGTGGGGTATGGAAATGTCATTGCGTTAAGCACCCAGAATTATTACTATCCTGGTGAAATTGGGAACTATGGCGGTTTAATCTTTTACGCTAAAACCGATACACTTGGTGGATGGAATTTTCTCGAGGCCGCCCCAAGCGACTGCAACGGTAGCGCGGTATGGGCTTTTAATAACAATACTATCACTACCTCCCTCGCGCTCGGTGCAGGACCGGCCAACACCCTCAGCATCGTTCAACAGTTTGGACCTGCCAATCCACCGTATGCTGCTTTTACCGCATATAATTACCCGAGTGGTTCGAACGGGTGGTCCTTACCATCCCGCGATGAATTGATGAAAATGCGCGAAAACCTCTACCTGAACCAATTGGGCAATTTTACGGCAGACGCTAGGTATTGGTCTTCCTCGCAAGATACCAATTTTCCAGATAATGCATGGGCGGTAAAAATGACCAGTAATGCTTCCAATACCGCTTCCTATGCCAAAAACAATGCCTATAAAGTCCGTGCAATAAGACGTTATTAAGATGAAAAGAATTCACCTGTTATTTGCTTTTTTGGGCACCATGTCCGCTTGGAGTCAGGGCATCAAAATTAATTGCGGTTATCCCAATGAATCTTGTTATCGAAAATTGACGATTGAGGACATAGACAAGAGCTCAACTTTAATCAATTCAACTTTTACTGGCAACGATGCCTACACAAAATTTAAGGACCAAGGCCTTTGGAACCAAGCGGCAGCTTATCTTGCCAATAAAGAAACTTACTTCAACTATTTTGCCACCTTAGTACCTAATGCCTTTATTCCCATTAAGAATAGAGAATACCGAATGCTAGCGCAAAAGGATTACGACAGCCGAATGGGATGGTATACAGATGGGAAATTAATCGGAAATAATCAAATAGAATTCGACGGTTTATACGCAGAACCAAGATCTTTTCTTGACGATAATTTACCCATATATGTGGTAAAAACGGAACAACAATTTTACCGGGAATTTTGCCAAGGAAAAACGTATGATGATCTATTGAAATCATGTACAAAAGAAAAATTAGGCGATGTAGAAGAAATTATTCTTAATGAACTTTACAATAAAAGGGATGCTTTTAAAGCAACGTTCAAGGATAATTTCGAAGCAACCTTCAAAGTGCATTTTAGTGACGCTGGCCATACCATTGATAGCACCTATGGCAATTCAATTCGCACAGACAACCAGGAGTTATACCGTTTAAAAAATGATGTATACCAAAGCATTGATACTTGGGCCAAGACACATTATTTAATCAGTAATTCAGTCTCGAACTACAGAATTCCGATCGATAAAGAGTTTACAATTCAAATTATTAATGATACGACATTTCAACGTAACAATAAATTCGCAAAGAATTTTCATTTAACTTTCCCTGATAATAACATTAACACCATTAAGCAAAGGTTCAAAATTCCATACGACGTAAAATACCATTTCTATGAAAGCATGTGTTATGCAAGTGTTAACGGCTTTTCTCAAAAAATTGACTCAACACGAAAACTTGATTCTATTGAATCCCTTCATACCTTTGATCTGAAGGATTGCAAAGCGATCGTAGGTTTAGCGCATACATCAATTCTTCAAAAAAGGAAAAAAATTATTCCTGCTATGACTATTACTGGATTTGCGCTTGTTGGAGTTGCCTTGATGGTGCGCCACATAGCCTACAACCAGTACTTAAAAATGCCACAAGATCGCCCCAATGCCTATACAACCGCCAATATTGCACATAAATTAATTTTTCCGGGTGCCGGATTATGGGCCGCAGGAATTACCTGGGATTTAGTTTACACTAGGAATAATCGAATACAACTGAATCGTCAATTACAAAACCTCGTTAAGAATCCTTAAAAACATTCCCACTTCAACACCCACGTTTGGCGATCGGCTTTCACTGCAATGAAGTAAAGCCCTTTAGCGGAAGAAATTTTATATCCTTCATCAATCCGCAGCAAAACCACTTGTTTCCCCAGGGCATCAAACGCCGATATATGATAATCCTCATAAGGTGAATCCAAGAAGAAAACCCCATCGCTACTTGGGTTGGGATAAATCTTAAACGGAACATCCAACGAAGCTAATCCCGCAGGTTCAATAATTAAGTTTAAAGTAACCACACTATCGCAGCCGTATTGATTGCTAAGCACTTGGACATAGGTTCCTGATTGATCGTACGTAGTGCCGTTCCATGTATAATTTCCAAACCCCGTGGCACTTGTATTCACCGTGTCCGAAGCCCCTAATACCAAATTTAGGTGAACCAAACTGTCGCAGCCAAAGGTGGTATACAAGAGCGCCGAGGGTTGATTGGTGGAAGCCGTATATGTTACGCCATTAACCCATGTATATTCCGAACATGCCAGCACCGTTTGCGTTAGGTTGTAAGAAGGCAAAACCGTTACATGAATCCAAACATTGCTGTCGCATCCATGAATGTTCTGCATGGCTTGAAGATACACTCCACTGGCCGAATAATTTTGCCCATTGATGGTAACGGAAGAACACGTACTGTAATACAAATGGTTTTCCGGCGAATTTAATAAGGTTAAGTTCAAGGTAAGGATGCTGTCGCATCCGTGCACATTGGTTAACCATTGCTGGTATGTACCACTTGCAGTGTAGGTGGCGCCGTTGAGGATATAGGAGCCACATGCCGTGGCTTGTAGCATCGATGAGCTGGGTTGAAAAATCGTTAAATTCAAGGTTAGGACGCTATCGCACCCCGCTGAATTCACCAAATGCTGGATGTAGGTGCCAGAGGAAGTGTAAATCTGCCCGTTTAAACTATAGCTATTGCATGCCTGAACGGTTTGATTTGATGCACTGGCGTTAATTACATTGAGCGTTAGGGTTACTAGGCTATCACAACCTGCCACATTCTGAAGCGTTTGCTGGTACACACCGCTGTTGGCATAGGTAACGCCGTTAAAGGTATACGGTCCACAACTGCTTGCACTGATAGCGGATTGGCTATTACTGCACACGGCCAACTTGACAAGAAAAGCATCTAAATTGCCACCGCCATAGGTGTTTTGCTGACCATTCGAAGCAATTTGAGTCCCGAAGTTAGACCCTGTAGTACCCGTCGCATATACCGCCCCAAACGAGTTAACCGCAACTCCGTAGAGGTAATCCGACGACCCTCCTCCGTAATAGGTCGCCCATAAGCGTTGACCAGCGCTGTTGAATTTTGCGATGAAACCGTCGGTATTTCCGCTCAAGGCATTCTGATAGCCGTTCAGCGCTATATTGTTGGTACTCGCTGTACTACCGCCTAAATACACATTATTCTGGGCATCAACGCTACACGCTGGGAAGGTTCCTTCCTCGTCTTGCCCGAAATAGTTACCAATCGATCCGCCATAATAGGTGCCCCATAAACGTGTACCACTGGGATTAAACTTGACCAAAAAAACATCATTCGCTCCTGCCAAAGTGTTTTGATGTCCTCCACTTGCGATATTGTTTGAACTAAAGGTCTGCCCTGCGAGGTAAGCATTCCCTAAATTATCGATACCAAGGCAATAGCCGTCATCGCCGGCGCTACCCCCGTAATAAGTTCCCCACAAACGAGATCCGTTGCTGTTAAATTTTACCAAAAAACCGTCGTAATTGCCCCCATAATTCATTTGATGGCCGCTCGAAGATATGGCAATGGAGCTTGCCGTTGAGCCCGCTAAAAATACATTCGAGGAGGCATCCAATTTTACAGCATAAGCCTCATCGTATTCATCGCCGCCATAATAGCTGCACCAAATCCTATTTCCCGCGGCATCAAATTTAACGACAAAGGCGTCATCGTTGCCACCGTACCAATTTTGAAATCCTCCACTGGCAATTCCAGCACTGGAAGCTAATCCCGCCAAAACTACTTGGTTATTGGAACAATCCACGGAAAGGCCCAGATCATAATCACCACCGCCATAATACGTGGCCCAAAGGCGCGTACCCGCACTGTTAAACTTTACAAGGAAGGCATCCATAATGCCCCCATAAATGTTTTGAAACCCGTTGTAGGAGATTTGACTCATGCTGCTCGTATGCCCCGCGAGATAGACATTTAAAGATGCATCCACGGCCAAGGCGTAGCCATTATCTTGATTGGTGCCTCCGTAATATGTTCCCCATAATCGCACCCCATTGCTGTTGTACTTCACCAGAAAAGCATCGTAATTGCCTCCCCCATAAACCATGCTATATCCTTGTGCGGCTATATTGGTCACACTTGAGGTATATCCTGCGATGTATACGTTATTCGCGGCATCTACTTTGGTATCCATGGCTATGTCCAGTCCAGTACCTCCACAATAGGTACCCCAAACGCGCACCATCGGATCGATGATTAAGGTATCATTCCTGGCGAAGGTGGATATATTAAATCCCACGATATGCTCATTTAAAGAAAAATCAGAGGCAATTTCCTTACCCCCTTGGTAACTTTTCGGGTGTTCATCAAAAAAGGAACCCAGGCGGGTCGTTATGCACAAATCCCCTTCCTTATTTAGGGAAATAGAGTCAAAATGATCGTAGGCCATCTTTATATCTGTTGGATTCCCTCCGGGCCTGACAATAAAGTCATATTTAAACTGACCTTCCGAGAAATACAAAATCCAATCAATATTGGAATACACATTTTCAAAAACCATACGCTCAAAATGCCTTGCCTGCAAGATGTTTTTTGTGTAGTAATTTGAATATGAGCCAGAAAAATGCTCCAATCGAACCGTAGGGGAAGACGCTGCATCTAACAATTTCATGTCGACACGGTGGGTTTCTCGATTTCCCATCGAAAGTTGAGGTTTACGGTTTTTAGAAAACCTATTTAATACGTCATCTTCTTGGAATTGGTCATGTTGAAATTGAAAGATAATTCCTCCGCCCTTTTGAATAAAGCCTGTTAATTGTTGGCATTGAAAATAGCACAGAACCTCCAAGGAACTGTCACCTTCCACTTGTCCTTTGTTTTCAATAAATCCAGGATGTGAAGACAGCATTAAGTCCTGAGAAAAGCTGAAGACCGAACCCATCAACATGGCGATAATAAAGCTTAAATTTTTCATTCTGCGCGTATAAGTGGAATCACATACCATTTATCCAAAAGTTGAATATGGGCAAAATACCAACCATCCACTGCGTGTTCGAGCAACAATTGATTCTCGTAAAACGAGTAATTCACTTTTTTTCCTAATGCATCGGTAACAAATACCGTTGTTATTAGATCCTCAGCATCCACGGTAAAGATGCCGTTTCGGCTTGGATTTGGGTAAACGCTTAATCGTGCTTCAGCAGCATAAGAAGTATGAGCGTCATCAATAACTAAATTCAATAGAATCAAACTATCACATCCATACACATCGTAGAAATGGATAAGATAGGTGTCTGAGGCGGTAAAAACTGAATCCCCGACTTGGTAAGAATTAATGGCAGAAGCATTGATGATCAAGGTGTCTTGATTCGGAATAGAAATATCGAGGTCCAGTGAAATGGTGCTGTCACACCCCGCATTGGATACCAAATAAAGTGTGATCCCTGAGGTGTCGCTCACATAGGTCTGTCCATTAATCCACGTATAACTTTCACAAGCCAATATTTGATCCACCATCATATAACTTGGAGCAATGCTTAATTGCAGGTGCACAGTACTATCGCAGCCGTTCAAATTCGAGAGCACTTGGTTATAGTTCCCTGAAACATAATAATCTATACCGTTGATATGCAGTGAATCGCAACCCGACTGAGATAAGGTCACTGAATTGGTATCAAGAATGGTCAGGTGCAGGTTTAAGGTGCTATCACAACCGTTGGCGGCTGTTAGAAGCTGTACATAGCTTCCTGAAGCAGAATATGTGGTCCCGTTGATGGTGAATGAAGCGCACGCCGTATCCGTTATACTTGAAGTGCTTCCTAATTGAATCGCATAAGCTGAATAACTTAAACAACCGCTTTGTGTGTAGGAAATTCCGATCGTGCCGTTACCCACTTGATACCCTTGGGTATGGGTTACATTCGTAATCCCAGGCGCTGTATAACTTGATCCACCACCACCACCGCCGTAACAACTCCCTGAATTTTGTACACCTCCTGCACCGCCGAAATATCCGCCTCCGCCTCCACCCCCACTGGTTGAATATACCCCACCCCCAATTCCCAAAGTTCCTGAACTGGTGCCAAAGCCATTTTGACCTCCAGCAACCTGAGTTCCACCTTGACCTCCATATAAGCCTACAACTCCAGAGCATAAACCGCTTGCCCCAATCAATCCACCCCCGGCTCCACCATTTGAATTTCCATACCAATAACCTGCTCCACCGCCTCCACCTGCCACAACTTTTCGGTGCATTAATTCTAAACCTCCAATACGTATGTCAGAGGCGCCCCCCCCAAAACCACTTTGAACGGATGTTAAATTAGCGCCCCCCCCACCGTTAAATCCAATTTGATTAGAACCTCCCTGTCCACCAACTAAAAAATAAATGCTCTGTCCTTCGGTCACCGGTATTTTAGCCTGGACACGTCCTCCGGCACCACCCAACGAACCTTGGGCTTGTGCACCTTGTGCGCCCTTTACATCAACCGTCACCTCAGAAACCCCAGAGGGGACTTTCCAAAGATGATGATTCCCTCCAATAAAATTAAATACATGGCTATTATTCGAACTGTTTGCAGCGGAGGCGTAAATAACCGTATCCTGTGACAACAACGGAAGGGTAAGTGTAGAACCAGTATGAATAGGATTACCCGATAACGATGAATACCACTGGGTAGTAGGTCCAGCTGAAGAACTTAAGGTAATTGGAACATTGCAAGAAATCGAAGATACAGGAGTAATCTGAGGCGGAGCTGCTTGCCCTTGCACAGAAACGGTAAAACTTGAAACTTGGCTCAAGCAGCCTTGAATAGAAGTATAGTTGATAAGGAGTGATCCATTTCCCCAATTATACCCTTCGGTAAATATCACTTGATCGCAGGTTGAGTCGGCAAACGATGAGCCTCCTCCCGCTCCTCCGGCTTGGGTGCCGTTGCCACAACCGTTATGTCCCCCTCCTCCCCCAAAATAACCTCCCCCACCTCCAGACCTTCCTGCATCGCCTTGACCTAAGGCACCATTACCTGAATTACAGCCCCCTATTCCACCTACTATTCCACCACCTGTGCCACAAAGTGTTGGATCATAAGCCATTCCATAGAATCCTGCCTGACCCATTTCACCTCCACCATTTCCTCCATTCCCACCCCCCGAGCCATAAGACAATCCAGCACCACCACCACCCGCAGCAACTAAAATTCTATTGGAAAGGGCACTTCCTCCGCGTCGAATATCCGTTGCTCCTCCTCCTCCTCCTCCAGTTGCGGTCCATTGCCCTGCGGTACCCGCACCGCCACCGTTATAACCACCAGCAGCGGTGGCTGTTGATGACGAACCAACTCCTCCAACAAAGACATTCAACGTTTCATTTGGAATAACATCTATTATGGCCTGGACCCTTGCCCCTAATCCTCCGGTGTAATTACTCGCATTTCCTCCTTTAGCCCCTATGGCATCTACGATAATTTGAGAAACCCCGGTAGGAACGGTCCAACTTTGTGGGTTATTCGTATTTAAAAAATAATACGAAGCATTGCTGATTGAGGCCGCAGTAGCTGCGTAAACCGTTTTTGGATTAATCAGGGAAGTTAAATTCAATGTAGCTCCTGTTCCTATGATATTACCACCTACAGGTGAATCATACCAAACCGTATTCATACCTGTAGAGGAAGTCAATGCCCCGCTGTTATTGCACGCGACAAGGGCAGGTCCAGAAATGCTCGGTGGAGGGGGAGGAGTACTGACTTGAATGTAAATAGAAATGCAAGAACTCGAAACATTTCCTAATAAATTTCTTACAAAATAGGTGGTGCTAACGGAGGGATAGACGGTGATAGAAGAACCGCTCCCGACAAAGGTTCCGCCACATGAATTCGAATACCACTGTGCCGTTCCTACAACTCCGCCAACATTCAATACAACGGGTTGATTGGGTTGGCATACCGAAAGGACAGAGGCATTAATTGAGCTAGGAGAAGGTGGGGTGCTTGCACAGTTTGAATAAAAACCAAATGTTCTTTGAGTTATTGCGCCGCATCCACTTGAACAACAATTACCAACATTGAGATAATATGTTCCTGAGGTGGGTGCGGTCCATTGTATTTCTGATCCAGCACTGCAAAAATCATTATTTACGACAATACCACCCCCGGTGGGGCTAGAAGAAATAGTTAAATAAGGGTCTCCTGAATACTGACAGTTCGGGGCGGTTGCATTGCAGTAGGTGAAGGTATAATTACAATTTGCAGTAGCATTAAAGGAGTAATATCCGAGATAACTGTGTGAAACATATTGCCATGTATTAGATGGATATAATACACCAAGGGAGTAATTACAAAA
>Ga0315907_10005728_pt1 | contig 13376 bp, 10 predicted proteins | sample LakEriMetagenome_3_FD_203525 | JGI IMG/M metagenome (GOLD analysis project Ga0315907, IMG submission 203525) | Freshwater fungal communities from buoy surface, Lake Erie, Ohio, United States - Buoy 12 MA123 | ecosystem: Environmental > Aquatic > Freshwater > Lake > Lake biofilm | place: USA...
ATTCAATTCAAGAAATTAACGATGTTTTGCAAGGTGAAATTATCGGTAATATTACTAGTAAAATTACTGCTCCTGAACAATTAGAAGCAGCAACCGAAACCGAAATTTCTTTTATTGGAAGCAAAAAGTATGAAAAGTTTTGGGCAACTTCTAAAGCATGTGTTGCTGTTGTTAATCAAGATATTTCTATTGAACCTGGAGAAAATCGAGCTTTTATAAAAGTAAAAAATGCCGATTTGGCGATGTCTCAAGTATTGGAACTCTTTGCTCCTTCTCCACCTATTTTTGAATTTGAGATTCATCCTACAGCCTTAATAGACAAATCGGCAACCATTGGAAATGGAACTCGTGTTGGTGCAGGAAGTTATATTGGACCCAATGTTAGAATTGGCGAAAATGTTACGATTTATCCTAATGTTACGATTCTTGACGAATGCAGTATTGGAAAAAATACGGTGATTTGGCCTGGAGCTGTAATCCGTGAGCGATGTCATGTTGGTGCTTATTGTATATTACATCCTAATTGTACAATTGGAGCTGATGGATTTGGTTTTAGACCTTGTCCAGAAAAAGGTTTGGTGAAAATTCCACAAATTGGAAATGTAATCATTGGAAATAATGTAGAAATTGGCGCTAATTCCTCTGTTGATAGAGGAAAGTTTAGCTCTACCGTTCTTGGTGACGGCTGCAAGATTGATAACTTGGTGCAAATTGGGCATAATTCTAAGCTTGGGAAATTTTGCATTATGGCAGGAAATTCAGGTTTGGCTGGTTCAGTAACTTTAGGAGATGGTGTAATGATTGGAGGAAGTGCATCAATAAAAGACCACTTAACTATTGGAAATGGTGCCATTGTTGGTGCTGGTTCTGGTGTAGCAGCCGATGTTGAAGCCGGAAAAGTAGTTTTAGGATATCCTGCAGTTGATGCTCGTGATGCACTTAAACAGTGGGCAATTTTAAAAAGATTGGTGAAAGACTCAAATAAATAATTTATAATTCAAAATAACATCCTATATTTGCAACGAGGATTCCGAAAGGAAGTTACACCTCACCGCACTAGTCGATCGCTCCAGATCGACTTTTGTATTTTATAAGGTTTTTGTTTATTAATTGTTGTCCATAATTCCGTTAAGGTTGACATGTTTAAATATCATTCCTAGCGGGATTTATTGATTCCGGAAAATTGTAACGCCTACAAAACTTCCTTTATAAAAGTAAGCATTGCTTCCCAAGAACGCTTATCAGCTTTTTCATTATAGGCTGCACCCTTGCTATTGTCTCTTCCTGCACTTTTATTGGTAAACGAATGCACGGCGTTTGCATAATATACCATTTGCCAATCGGCACCTGAAGTTCTCATTTCATTTTGAAAATTTTCGATCTCTTCTGTTGGAACATATTTATCATCGGCACCATGAAGAATTAAAACTTTGGGAACAATGGTTTCAATTATTCGCGATTCATCTCTACCTAAACCTCCGTGAAAAGATACTATACCTTTTACTTTCATATTAGTTCGTGCCGCTTCAATAGCACCAGTTCCACCAAAGCAATAACCTATAACAACAATGTTATCTCGATTAGCGCCTTGCTTAACTAATTGGTCTAAGGCTAACTGAATTCTGGTTTGGTATTCTTTTATATTTTTCTTGAAATAGCCTGCTTTAGCTCCAGCTTCTTTTGTATTATTTGGTCGTTGATCCACACCATAGATATCCGCAATAAAAGATTGATAACCTAATTCTGCCAATTTGTATGCAACTTCTTTTTCGTGGTTTTGAATTCCCATCCACGCAGGAATGATTAATACTCCGGGCATATCCTTCAACTGTTTTACTGGTACAATTGAAAGACCACTTAAAACCTGATTTGCATCTTTGTATTCAACAACTTTAGGTTGTGCAATACCTTTTGAAATAATAAGTCCAAAAAATACTATATAGGCTATTTTACTTTTCATCTTGAAATTTTTAAAACTTCATAATTTGTTCTTAAGTTATTGTCTATCATATTATTATTATTATTTAATAACTTAATTATAATTCAATATAAATATTGTACTAACAAAAGTACTATATATAACAATCCGCCGATGTTAAGATTTCATTTCAACGAAAAAATTAACATTGGTAACTTATAAAGTATCAAAATCAAAGGAAATTGAAAAAAATTTAAAATTTAAAAGTATAGAATCTAATTAAAAAACAGTTGCGTAGGAGTTAAATTGTATTTTTTATATAAATACTTTTAATACATAATATACTATTGCGGCAAGAATTGCCGATACTGGAATTGTCAATACCCAAGCCCATAATAGCTTAACAGTCACGCCCCAACGAACTGCTGAAACTCTTTTGGTTACACCTACTCCAATAATAGAACCCGTGATTGTATGTGTGGTTGATACGGGAATTTTAAAATGCTCTGTGATAAATAATGTTAAGGCACCAGCTGATTCAGCAACTACACCTTCAAACGCATTAACTTTAGTGATTTTGGATCCCATTGTTTTCACGATTTTCCAACCACCACTCAATGTACCTAGAGCGATAACGGTATAACAGGTTAGCGGAATCCACGAAGGCATTACACCCTCTATTTTAACCCCGTCTTTTTCTGATGGCAATACCACATTCAAATCTAACCAACCAACAGACATATTTGCATTTGGATGAGTATTTAAATATACTGCTACAGCAGCAGCAATAATTCCCATAACTTTCTGTGAATCATTTCCTCCGTGACCTAAACTAAAAGAAGCTGAAGATAATAACTGCATTTTCTTTAACACTCTTTCTGCTTTCGATGTTGGTAAACTGCTAAAAATCAAATTAAATATGGCAATACTATAAAATATTATTGCAACTAAAGTCCATTTAATATTTGAAGGTTCAAAAATTACACTCCAAATTTTACTTTCAAATCTAGGTTTCTTTATTTCATCAAAACCAACTAATACTGATGACAAAAACAATAAAACTAAGAGCATTAATACGACTGTAAAAATTTTGGGGTAAATACTTTTCTTGGAAGAATACATTAACCAAAGAGAAATGAAATACGAAATTAACATTCCTAATAACGGAGCTAAGACAATAAAAGCAATAATTACAGAGACACCCGAAGGCAATCCTCCATCTTCACCGGGTTTGTACCAATTTACAATATTATACCAATGTTTGGTTATCTCAGTTCCATCTTGAATAACAGTATAGTCTGAAAAACCATGAAGAGAAATCGCATGAGCAATAGCAGCGCCCGCAAAACCTCCAATTAATGTGTGTGATGATGATGATGGAATTCCTTTCCACCATGTGATTAAATTCCATACTATAGCTGCAACAACTCCGGCGAGTATTACTGTCAAATTAATACTTTCGGTTTTGGCTGTTTTTGCAACTGTATCGGCAACACCAAATCCAAAAACCCAGTATGCCAAGAAATTGAAAAAAGCTGCCCAAAATACGGCTTGAAATGGTGTAAGTACTTTAGTGGCTACTATAGTCGCAATTGAATTTGCCGCATCGTGAAAACCATTAATATAGTCAAAAATTAAGGCAAGAATTATAATTACAATTAATAATGTCATATGGATTAGTGTTCAGTGTTCAGAATTTAGTGTTCAGTAGTGTCGTATAAACTGCCAACTTACCACTGTAAACTGACCACTAGTTTATGAGTGTTTAACTGATATTTGTTCCATTACATTTGAAACACTTTTACATTTGTCAGAAGCCATTTCAAGAGCAGAAAGTACTTCTTTGTATTTTATAACATTTTTAGCATCAACTTCATTTTCAAAGATATCCGCTACCGCTTTGTCAAATACAGAATCTGCTTTGCTTTCTAATTTGTTGATTTTTTTGCAAGTTTCTTTAATGGCTCTATGGTTCATTACCTTTAATTCCTTTATTCCATTACCTATCAACTGACAGGATTCCAAATTAATTTCTGTTAATTTACGGATTGATTTTGTAATTTTTTCAACTTGATACAAACGCATTCTACTTGCTGCACCATGCATGTTATCGGCAACATTATCCATAGCTTTAATCAACGAGTGAATATCTTCTCTGTCAAAAGGAGTAATAAAATTTCTACTTAATTCTAAGTGTGTTTTATGGGTAATCTCTTCTATTTCAGCTTCAAGTTCTTCTATTTTTCTAAAGTAATCTTCTCTCTCCGTTTTGGGAGCATTTACTGCTTCGTGTAGCGTTTCTGCTAATAAAATCAAACCAGCGGCAGCTTGTTCGAATAATGGAAAAAACTTTTTATCCTTTGGAACTAAAAACTGGAAAATATTGTTAAGACTCATTGTTTTCTGTTTATTTATTTGCAAATGTATTTTTCTAATGTTAAGTGAATATTAACTAGTCAAAAATATGTTTTTTTTAATTGAATCACAATTTCAAATCATGAGAAATTATCTTATTGAAAACGTTTTCGTATTTTAGCGCACACTTAACACAGCACAAATATACAACCATGGATATCAACTTCAATAAAAACGAAGATCATAACAAACTTTTACTAACCAATTTAAAAAATCAATTTGCCAATGTAAAACTCGGTGGAGGAGTAAAACGTATCGAAAAACTTCATGCCGAAGGTAAAATGACGGCTCGTGAACGCATTGATTATTTACTTGACAAAAAAGCTAAAAGTATAGAAATTGGAGCTTTTGTTGGCGATGGTATGTATACCGAACATGGTGGATGTCCTTCTGGTGGTGTAATTGTAAAAATGGGGTATATCAAAGGAAAACAATGTGTCGTTGTTGCCAATGACGCTACCGTTAAAGCGGGTGCTTGGTTTCCGATAACCGCTAAAAAAAACTTACGTGCTCAAGAAATTGCCATGGAAAATCGTTTACCAATTATCTATTTGGTTGATTCTGCTGGTGTGTATTTACCATTGCAAGATGAAATTTTTCCAGACAAGGAACATTTCGGACGCATATTCAGAAACAATGCCATCATGAGCAGTATGGGAATTACCCAAATTGCAGCGGTTATGGGAAGTTGTGTTGCCGGTGGCGCTTATCTCCCAATAATGAGTGATGAAGCGATGATTGTAGATAAAACCGGAAGTATTTTCCTTGCGGGAAGTTATTTGGTAAAAGCCGCTATCGGTGAAAACATCGATAATGAAACCCTTGGTGGAGCAACAACACATTGCGAAATTTCAGGTGTTACTGATTATAAAGCTAAAGACGATGCAGACGCTTTAGACAGAATTAAAAGCATCGTCGGCAAAATTGGCGATTATGAAAAAGCAGGTTTCAATAGAGAAACTTCTCAAAAACCAGCTTTGGATGAAAAAGATATTTATGGCATTATTCCAAAAACAAGAAGCGATCAATATGATATGATGGAAATCATCAAACGTCTTGTTGATAATTCGGAAATGGATATGTATAAAGAAGATTATGGGAAATCAATAATTACTTGTTACGCCAGAATTGACGGTTGGGCAGTTGGAATTGTAGCCAACCAGCGTATTGTATCAAAAACCAAAAAAGGAGAAATACAATTTGGTGGTGTGATTTATTCTGATTCTGCTGATAAAGCCACACGATTTATTGCCAATTGTAATCAAAAGAAAATACCATTAGTATTTGTGCAAGACGTTACCGGGTTTATGGTTGGTTCAAAATCAGAACATGGCGGAATTATTAAAGATGGCGCCAAAATGGTGAACGCGGTTTCTAATTCGGTTGTGCCAAAATTCACTGTGATAGTTGGTAATTCCTATGGTGCAGGAAACTATGCCATGTGTGGAAAAGCCTATGACCCAAGATTAATATTCGCTTGGCCAAGTGCTGAACTTGCTGTTATGGGCGGAACTCAAGCTGCGAAAGTATTGGCACAAATTGAAGCCTCTTCATTAAAAGCAAAAGGCGAAACAGTAGATGAAAAAGTAGAGCAGGAATTATTCGATAAAATAAAAGCGCGTTATGATGCTCAAGTTTCTCCTTATTATGCAGCTGCACGTTTATGGACCGATGCTATAATAGATCCTTTGGAAACACGTACCTGGATTTCAATGGGAATCGAAGCTGCTAACCATTCGCCTATTGAGAAGAAATTTAATTTGGGTGTGATTCAGGTTTAAATTTTTATTAAGGTATTCCAAATGAAAAAATTACTCCTTTTGCTTTTACTAACTATAGGTTTTAGTCTTTCGGCTCAAACAGAAGATTATCATGGCACTTACCTCTTTTATGTCAAAGCTAATAAAGGTGAAATTATAGATTATAAGCTTCAATTAAATGCTGACCAAACTTTTCTTTTCACAAGTTATGTAAATAATAACACGAATGAATACTATAAAAATGGAAAAGGAAACTGGAAGATAGAAAATAAAATTATCTATTTTACTAGTGAAAAAACAGATTTAGATGAAAATCATATATTGAATCTCACTGGTTCAACTGCTAGAATTTTCAAAAAATCGCTTCGTGACACATCTGATAAAGTAGTCCCAACAGCACTTCAGTTTTATAAATCTGAAATTCCATGGATTGCAAATTTGAAACTTTTATTGAAGGAATAAAATTAGAATTCAAAAAAAAATCTAAATACTCTATTCGATTTCTATGAAAAAAATACTTGTAGCCTTGTTGCTTTTTTACAGTTTTAATCTTATTTCTGCACAAGAAACTTTTACTAGAAAAGATTCTCTTCGAGGTGGTTTGCAACCAGAACGGACTTGTTTTAATGTAGTGCACTATGACTTAAACATTAAAATAAATCCCGAAGAAAAATCGATTGTTGGTTATAATGAAATTACTTTCGAAATGAAAGGAAAAAGTGATGTGATTCAACTAGATTTATTTGAAAATATGCAAGTAGATTCCATTATCTATAATTCTAAAAAGCTTACATATAAAAGAGAATTCAATGCTGTGTTTATAGATTTTCCTGAATCGTTGCAAGTCATAGGTAATAAAGAAAAAGCTATTCGTTTTTATTATTCAGGTAAACCTATAATAGCTAAAAATGCACCTTGGGATGGTGGTTTTATATTTACAAAAGATAGAAGTGGAAATGATTGGGTTGGAGTGGCTTGTCAAGGTACTGGAGCTTCCTTATGGTATCCGGTTAAAGATTCCCAAAGTGATGAACCCGATTTTGGTGCTACAATTAAAGTAGCCGTTCCAAATGGTCTTATGAACGTCTCCAACGGAAGATTTATAGGTAGCGAAGATTTAAAAAATGGCTATACACGATGGGATTGGGAAGTCAAAAATCCGATAAATACTTATTCAATAACAGTAAATATTGGCGATTACATAAACATCCATGAAAACTACAAAGGTCTTAACTTAGATTATTATGTTATACGTAATAACGAAACGGCAGCTCGAATACATTTTGAGCAAGTAAAACCTATGATGGATTGTTTTCAAAGTAAATTTGGTTCATATCCATTTCCTGAAGATGGATATAAATTGGTAGAAACTCCTTATTTAGGTATGGAACACCAAAGTGCTGTTGCTTATGGAAATAAATATTTACAAGGCTATAAGGGAAATGATAGATCCGGAACCGGAATTGGGTTACTTTTCGACTATATTATTATTCACGAAAGTGGTCATGAATGGTTTGGCAATAGCATTACATCTATAGATACCGCTGATATGTGGATACACGAAGGATTCACAACTTATTCCGAAAGTGTATTCATAGAATGCCAATTTGGGTATGAAAGTGGGCAAAAATATATAAATGGTTGTAAAAAGAATATTGAAAATCTAAGTCCTGTTATTGGTTCTTATGGTGTAAATAAAGAAGGCTCGAGTGACATGTATGAAAAAGGAGCTTTACTGTTAAATACACTTAGACATATTGTAAACAACGATGCTAAATGGTGGAAAATACTATTAAAATATTCTGAAACATTCAGGCATAAAATTATTGATACTGAAACTGTAATCAACTTTTTCAATAACGAGACGAGAATGAATTTAACACCTATTTTTAATCAATATTTAAGACATGCTGCCATTCCGATACTTGAATTAAAAATTAAAAAAGGAAAACTCCAATTCCGCTGGAATGTTTTAGAAAACAAATTTGCTATGCCGATTGATATAAAAATTAAAGGCAAAAAAAGTAGGATATACCCAACAGCTGTATGGGTAACATCAAAAATTAAAGTCAATTCAATTAAGGAAATCGAAGTAATGACCAATGATTTTTATATCAATGTTGATTAACGCATCAATAACTTTATTAACGTAATCTTTTGTATGTAATTAAAAATAGTAACTTAGGCTGTAAGTGTTTTTTATATCATTTATGGTAGTGGAAAACATTTAGCAGATTACTATTTTAAAATGGAAAAATAAAGAAAGTGTTTGCTTCAAATAAAACGTCCCGTCTGATTCCAAAAAGCAAGACGGGACGTTTTTTTTTTAATTCAGTGTTTCTTTTCTCAAAATTTTTCCTGTAACTGTGTCTAAAAACTTAGGAATGAATATGATTTCTTTGGGTTTTTCATATTTATCTAATGAATCATAAATCAAATTGTCTAGTTCGTATTTTTCGCCTTCAATAACTAACACTACTTTTTCTCCTAATTCATTATCAGGTTTAGAAGCAATAAAAAAACGTTGACTAATTTTGGAACCTAACTTCTTCTCTATTTGCTCCGGAATTAATTTGATTCCACCGCTATTGATTACATTATCCATTCTGCCAAGAAAAATAAACTGATTTTCATTAACTAACTCTACAATATCATTAGTAATAATTACTTCAGGTGAAATTCTTAGCGCATGTATTACCAAACAATTTCTGTCATCATAAGAAACAGTAACATTTGGCAATACAGTAAATGCATTCTCTCCTAATTTTCTGGCAGCAATATGAGTAATTGTTTCAGTCATACCATAGGTTTCATAAACTTTGGTTGGTAACTTCAACATTTGCTTTTCCAAAGTTTTATTTACCGCTGCTCCTCCAATAATTAACTTTTTCACTTTTTTTAATTCAACTAAAGAATTTTGAGCTTGCAAGGGAACCATTGCTACAAAATCAAAATCAATTTCGTTGTTCTCTAATGGATTTGAACTTGGAGCAACAAACTCTAAATCGAGACCTAAAATCATAGCACGAACTAGCATCATTTTACCAGCTACATATTTTACTGGCAAACAATGCAGTGCTTTATTTCCTGGTTGCAATTCAAAAAAATCACCACTAGCCAATGCTGAATCTACCATAGCTTGTTTACTGACAGAAATTGTTTTAGGAGTACCGGTTGTTCCCGAAGTTTCCATTTCGATGTAACTTTTACTATCAAACCAATCCAATAGGAAATCGCCCACTGGCTTTTCAAAATCTTCACCTTCTTTGATAAAACTATATGCCACTCGACATAAATCTTCTCTATCAAGATGAAAACCATTCAACTTAAATAAATTATGCACATTTTCATAGGTTGGACTACTCATGACTTTCGTTTTTTTCAATTGGATTAATTACTTCAGCACTAATATTTCCGGTAAGTTTTTCTTTCCAATTGCTCCAATTATATTTTTTACTAAAGATAAATATTACTAATGGAAATACCACAACTATGGGAATCAAAATTTCATAACCAATTGATGGTTCAGAAATATCTTTAAAAACAGATTCCGTTTGAAGTGCCGACCATTCTGATGTAACCAACAATGCAGTTACAATATTATTGGCCGCATGAAAACCAAGAGATAACTCCATTCCATCATCCATCAAGGTAATAATTCCAAGAAATAAACCTGTGCCAATATAATAAACCATAATAATTGGCCCCATTTTTTCAACTTCTGGATTCATGATATGCATTAACCCAAATAAAGTGGAAGTTACTATTAAAGGAACCCATCTGTTTTTGGCAAGAAGACCAAAACCCTGCATGAGATAACCTCTAAAAATAAACTCTTCGCTACTGGTTTGAATAGGCAACATTGTCATCGCAATAAGAACCAAAATCAAAAAAGGGAACGGTTTAAAATTGAGCACAAAATTTTCTGGACTTGAATAATAAACAATTAAAGTTGAAAACAAGCTGAATATACCCCATAAAACGAAAGCAAAAAAAACTCTTTTCCAATCTACTTTTTCTCTTGTAGTTATGATATCAATCAATCTCATTTTGTGTATATATTTCACTACAATGATAATTCCCAACATAGTAAATACAAAAATCAACAGCATCAGAAACAACGTTGTGTTTGGACTGAAAAACTTCATCATTCCAGCTTCAGTAGTTGGCATGGGTTTTCCGGAACCAAATGATTTTACAATTAATGCAATTGCCAATGGAAATTGACCAATTACATAGAATAAAGCAATAATAAAAAATCCCAGTAAATACTTAAGGACGATATTGGGCGACTTGTCTATTTTTTCTAAAAACATAGTTTTTTTGTTTCGCCTAAATTAACTTTTTTCTATTAAATTAGATTACTTTGCAAAAAAAAAATGCTACAAATACTTCATAATCCAAGATGCGGAAAATCGAGAACTTGTTTGGCTTTCCTTATAGAAACTAAACTAGAATTTCAAATTATAAATTATTTAGAAAATCCGTTATCTGTTACTGATTTAAAAGTTTTACTTAAAAAACTGAATATCAAACCTATTGAGCTCGTTCGACAAAAAGAAGCAGTTTGGATTGAACACTACAAAGGGAAATCGTTACCTGATGTTGATATCATAAAAGCAATGGCAAAGCATCCTATATTAATAGAAAGACCAATTGTCATTAAAGGAAATAATGCAATTATTGGGAGAGAAATTAAAAAATTAAATAGTTTTATTTAACATACATTTGGGAACTATTTATTGATTAAACTATTTACATTTGTAACCATAAAAATTTGTATATACAAATATGAAAATCTTAACTCAAATTATCTCTTGTCTCTTTGTACTTATTTCATCATTATGTTTTGGGCAACAAAAACCAGTATTATCAAAAATTATTATAACCGGTAATATTATTGAAAGCACTACCAAAAAACCATTGGAATATGCAACTATTACTTTAAAAAACCCTTCAAATCCTAAATTGATTTTTGGTGGAATTACTGATAACAAAGGGAATTTTTCTGTAGAAGCTACAGCAGGAACTTATGATATTATATTTGAGTTCATATCATTTAAACCATTAAAACTCATTCAAAAACAATTAACTTCAAATACCAATCTAGGAAAAATAAGTCTAGAAGAAGATTTTACTCAATTAAATGAAGTAGTTGTTCGTGCCGAAAAAACCACTGTAGAAATAAAACTAGACAAAAAAGTATATAATGTCGGTAAAGATTTAATGGTGAAAGGCGGAACTGTGAGTGATGTTTTAGATAATATTCCCTCAGTAACAGTAGATGTCGAAGGTAATATTGCTTTACGTGGTAATGAAAACGTAAGAGTATTGATTGATGGTAGACCTTCAAATGCCATTAGTGTTTCGGAAGCTTTACGTTTAATTCCAGCAGACGCAATTGATAAAGTCGAAGTGATAACTAATCCATCGGCTCGTTATGAAGCTGAAGGTGGCGGAGGTATAATTAATATAATTCTTAAAAAAGGTAAAAATCAAGGAATCAACGGAACTTTTATTGGTAATGTAGGTGATCCAAAAAATAACAGTTTAAATGGTACTTTAAACTACAAAACCAAAGAATTTAATCTTTTCACAACTCAAGGATACGCTGATAGAAATAATCCTGGTAATGCACTTGTAGATTCAAGATACTTAAACAATGATAATTCTACCAGAGATTATATGAATGAAAGTAGAACGAATGAAAGACTCAATAAAACCTATAACGGTAGTTTCGGAATGGATTGGTTTCTTGATAAAACTCTTACTTGGACAAACATTGTAAATTATAGAAGAAGTATTGGCGATAATATCGATAATGTTTTTCAAAATTATTATGACCAAGATTTCGTTTTTGATTATACCCGAAATCGTATCAACAAAGAAGATAGCAAAAGTAAGAATATAGAGTACACAACAAACTTTACAAAAAACTTTAAAAAAGAAGGACATAAATTAACTATTGACGGTTCATTTTCGTCAAATATTGATAAGAATACAGCATTAATATCTGATAAAGCAACCAATACAACTACTGAAACTTTAGATGAAACAACCAACATTCAGGATCAAAGCAGAAACTTAATTCAAACCGATTATGTTTTGCCTTTAGCAAAAGGAAGTCAATTTGAAGCTGGATATCGTGGTGACTTTTTAACCATTACAACCGACTTTAGTGTAATTAATAATGGTATTCCATTTCCTCAATTTACGAATATCTTAGAATACAAAGAAAAGGTGAATGCTTTGTATGTAAATTATGGATTTAAAGTAAAAAAGTTTTCATTCCTTTTCGGAACTCGTTGGGAAGATTCTAACATAGAAGTTAATCAATTAGCAACCAATGATTTTAATAATAAACGATACAACAATTTTTTTCCAAGTGCTTTTTTAACCTATGAATTTGGTGATCAAACTAGTGCTTCTATAAGTTATAGTAAACGATTGCAAAGACCAAGAGGCAGACAGTTAAATCCGTTTAACAACTTGTCAAGTAACGTAAATATATTTGTGGGTAATCCCGATTTAAATCCATCATTCACAGATGCAATCGATTTAGGTTATTTAAAAAAATGGAGTAAATTAACATTCAGTACTTCATTGTACGGAAATAGAACTACGGATGCCATACAATTTGTGAGAAGAGAAAGTGGTGATTTTCAAAATGGAATACCAATTATCTTAAGTACTCCTATAAATCTAGCAACTGAATTTAGAACAGGATTTGAGTTTACCTTGAATTATTCACCCTACAAATGGTGGAAACTAAACAGTAACTTCAATTTTTTCTATGTTGAAACAGATGGCGACTTTAACTATATTGATTTTAATGGAAATCCCGTTTCTCAAAATTTTGATAACAGCGCCACTTCATGGTTTACTCGATTAACTTCAAAAATTACTTTACCATATAAAATTGATTGGCAAACCAATGCAACTTATAATGGTTCACAAAGAAATGCACAAGGACGAAGTCTTGGCATTTTCGCAATGAATTTAGCTTTCAGTAAAGATGTATTAAAAGACAAAGGAACAATTGCATTAAATGTTAGTGATGTATTTAATTCAAGAAAAAGAATTATGGAAACCTATATTCCCGGATTAGTTGAATCATACGGAGAAATGCAATGGAGAGTGAGACAAATAAATCTATCATTTACCTATAGGTTTAACATTCAAAAAAATGAAAGAGAAAAACCTAGAAAGTCACTACAAGATGATGGTGGAGATTTCCAAGGATAGTATAAAGAAAAAAGCCCCAAATTTTGGGGCTTTTTCAT
>Ga0315907_10005730_pt1 | contig 13375 bp, 11 predicted proteins | sample LakEriMetagenome_3_FD_203525 | JGI IMG/M metagenome (GOLD analysis project Ga0315907, IMG submission 203525) | Freshwater fungal communities from buoy surface, Lake Erie, Ohio, United States - Buoy 12 MA123 | ecosystem: Environmental > Aquatic > Freshwater > Lake > Lake biofilm | place: USA...
TACCGATGAATTAGTGCTTAATTAATTTTTATTACATTTGAACAAACTAAATATTTACCAATGAAAAAATTATTACTTTCTCTTTCCATTCTTATTGCAACACTAACAGCTAAGGCGCAAAATCAAAATGCGATGGCTTTTGATGGTATCGATGATTATGTTTCTGTTACTGGCGCTTCTAACTATGTAGTTGGCTCAACAGGAATGTCGCTTACTTGCTGGGTATATACTCAAAACACTGCACCTAATTATCCTAACTTCGATGGATTTGCAGGCTTTAGAAATGATGTCGATGCAGATTTTTACCTAGTGCAAGTTGGTGCAAACGCAATTGAGGCACGTTTCAGAAATGATCAGGGAACACCGTTTACTATCACTTCTCAATCATTAACTCCAAACCAATGGATTCACTTTACCTTGACGTATGATGGCGCAAAGATGCGTTTATATAAAAACACAGTTAAAGTAGATTCAGTTGCTGCAAATGGAGGAATCAGCAATGGTGGTGTAGATTTTAATATCGGTAATGTTCAATTTACAAGTGCTTCTTTCTTGTTAACTGGCAAAATGGATGAAACAAGTTTTTGGTCACGTGCTTTATCTCCAGAAGAAATTCGTTGTATTCCTGTAAACGGAATTGATACAAATGCTGCTAACCTTGAACTATACTATCGTTTTAACCAAGGAACAGCAGCAGGAAATAATACTTCTATTACTTCATTGCATGATGAAAACGGACAACAAGACGGTACGTTTAACGGATTAGCATTAACAGGCGGAGTATCAAACTTTGTTGCAGGTGCTAATACAGCAACGACAACAACCGCATATTTATGTCCTGGCGCAACGTACGTTTACAATGGCACTTCACTTACACAAGGGGGAATTTATGCCGATACATTAATTAATTCGCAAGGATGTGATTCAATTGTTCAGTTAAATCTTGTTCAATTATTGGTAGATACTGGTGTGACGCAAAACGGATTTAGTTTAGTGGCAGATCATGTTTCACCAACCTATAAGTGGTTAGATTGCAATAATGGATATGCTGTAATTCCTGGTGCTACAAGCCAAACATTTACACCAACTGTACCTGGTAGCTATGCAGTTGTAGTGAGTCAGAGTGGTTGTACAGATACTTCTAATTGTCATGTGATGGCTACGGTAGGATTAAATACAATAAATCCTATTGAAGGAGTTTCTGTTTATCCAACAATTACTAGCAGCGAATTAAATATTCAATTCAACCAATCGTATGATAAAGTTCAAATTGACGTTATTGACTTAACAGGAAGAGTTGTTACTCGTACTAACGCAGATGGATTAACGAATACTGTTGTTGATGTGAATTCGTTAATGAGCGGTAGTTATGTAGTGCGTATTAACGCCGACGGAAGAAACGGTGTTTATCGCTTTGTCAAGAAATAATCAATTAAACCTATATGAAAACGGGAAGCATTTTTTGCTTCCCGTTTTTTATTTCCTTTCCCCCATTCTGGCCATCGCCCCTTTGATGATTCGATCAAAATCGTGCTTTTGTTTTTCGTCGCAAAGCGATCTTACTTTCGACAAATGATTATACAATGCTTTTTCTCCAATCTTTCTGTTCTCTCCAATTAAATTAATCAACGAATCACTTTTGTTTGTAGAAGTAGTATTCGACAATTCATCAAACAACAAATCGTGCAAGTCTCTTCCACGCTTTTTAACAGCTTGCATTTTTTGTTGATGCTCATCGAATAAGACATCAAATTGCTGTTGCTGTGCATCCGATAAATTAAGTTCATGTGCTAAAAATCGGTTCATATCGTTCGGCCTTTCCCTAGGACCACCATCCATTGGCGGTCGATGAAACCACATAATGGCTAATAAGGAAACATTCATAATCGCTAATACGATAACAAGAACTTTAAATGTTTTTATCTGATTCATGGTAACTGATTGATAGGTTCGAAATAAATGGAATATAATTTTTGTTCAATGGATTTCTTTTCTGATTTATAATACTGCTGCGCAGATATCAAGTTAAAGGTAAAAAGTAATGTGATAGTAGCCACTGCAATTTTAATAAATCCACGACTTGATTTTTCAATGAATAACAAATCAACAATTTTATTTTTTTGATCTTCATTCAGCGTTCTTTTATGATACGAAGAGGCTTCTTGTAAGATTACTTCTATCATCTGTTCTTTTTCATTTTTCATGGTATAATTCCTCCAATTGTTTTCTTAAGTTTTGTTTAGCTCGGAAAATCAAAGACTCTACTGCTGATAATGACAACTCCATAATTTCACAAATCTCTTTATACGACTGCTGTTCCATATTGTGAAGGATGAATGCGATTCGTTGATTTTCGGGTAACTGATTTAAAGCACTAAATAGTATTTTACTTTTTTCTTTTTGTTCTAATATTCGATGAGGCGTATCCGCACTTTTTAAATTATTAATCGGGTTTGATTTATTTTCTGAATCATCAATCGAATATAAAAAGCCAAATCGTTTTTTTCTTTTTTTACTTCGTAGATGATAGAGTGCTAGATTAGTTACTATGCGATACATCCAGGTACTTAACTTCGATTCTCCTTTGAAGCGATAAATGGCATTAGTGATTTCTACGAAGCATTCTTGTGTTAAATCTTCTGCGTCTAATTCATTTTGTACGATGGCGTAGGCAGTTGAATACACTAAATCGCTGTAACGCTCGATTAACTCGCGATACGCCTGCTCTTCCTTATTTCGTAAGCGTTGTATAAAAAACTTTTCCGACAAATTTATATTAGCTAATGAATGTTAAGATGACAAATGGTAATATAACTTGCGAAGGACGTCAAAATAAATCGACAAATCATAAAACGGGTTTATTATTCCTTTTGATTTCGAGAAAACTTAAAACCGCCAATGAAATAAATGGAACAGTCGAAATAATAATTGTAAGCTGTAATGAAAGTATTCCGACGATAAATATAAATCCGATTAAAAACAATAAACTACTAATACCTAGTTTCATCAATAAATTATTAGGTTGTTTCTGAAGTAAAGAAATTAGAAGTAGTACTTGCCCAATCAAAGGAATAATGGTAAAAGGGTGTAGTACTGATAAAGGATTATTAAATAGTTTAGTAAGTATCTCGAATTCCATTTGAAATAAGAAAGCAGAAGATGTCTTGCTCCATGATAAGTAAACGAAAAAGGAGGAAATCAATAATGCCGACAGATATAATTTCAATCTCATTACAACGAGTTTTTATTTGAGCGTATTTATCTGGCTCCAGGTTAAATTAATATCGTTTTTAACTTGTATTTCCATTTTCTTTTTAGCTGTAAATCGTTTCGATTCTGGAACAGACACAGCACCTTGCGTTTTTAATTTATTGACGAAAAATATTTCTTCAATGTTAAATGTAGAGCGTTCGTCAGGTTCAAACCAATGACTTTTCTCTAACTCTGCATATACATTAAAACGAATTTGTTTAGGATACCATAACCCTTCTTGTTCTTGAAATTCTTTAACGAGTGAGAAACTTGGTTTACCAATTGACAATCCATATAATGCTAATACGGGTTTATAAATAAAGGGCATATAAAATACTCCTGAATATTCAATTTTCACAAAGGCATCTGTTTGCGCATCAATAAATATTTTTCCGGTGCTTTTAACATTATCTACTTTCCCTTTCGATTTAAAATCAATTACAATTAACTCACGATTTTCATATGTAGTACTTGGTGCGAAGGAATATTCAAACTCTTTAAATTTGGTACTATCTAAAAAGAAATCATCTCCTTTAGTAATATTTGCTGAACGTAATATTTGCTCTGGCCCTCCGAAATTATCATAAGCCTGCGCTCTTTCATTTTCTGGAATTAACGATGTTTCAGGCTTGCCTTCATTTTTTTTAGCCTTTTTCTTCTCGTATTTTTTATTTCGCTTTTCTCGTTCTTCTTGCATGAAAGCTAATTTTTTCACATCATTAATCTTACGATATAAATAAAGCTGATGTTGATTTTTAACGGTATCTTGATAGTTTGGATAAAAACTTTTGAATACAGCTTCGTTGCAAGTGATATAGTTGCTATTCTCTTTTAATATTTCTCTGAAGTATGCCTGCGTTTCAAAAGGCTTCTTTGGGTAATTTCTTTTAATGCCTTTTAATGCTTCTTTGATATAAAAGGTTGGCGGATTCGGACGAACAACAATTTCGCTTAATTGGAAATCATTACGATCTAAAAAAACACTATCGTTACCAACAAGTGATTTTATGGCTATCGCCTTTCTTGCGTATCCAAGAAAACTAAACAACAAAGAGTCTTTATCATTTTCATTCGCAACATTCAATTGATAAAATCCTGATTCGTTAGATGCTGTTCCCGAGAAACTATTTTTAATAGAAATCCCTACAAAAGGAATGGGCTCTTTCGTTACTGCATCAACGATAGTCCCTGAAATAAGACGCGATTGTGCTTTGCAAGGATTAACCAAAGCGACAAAAGTCAAAAACAGAAAATAGTATCTAATTAATTTCACAGGTAAACAAAGATAATTGAATCCCATAAAAAAACCCCGAGTATTACCTCGGGGCTTTTCTAAATATTTGTTAAAGAAATTATTTAACCATTAAGCGTGTAGTAAGGATGCTCCCAGCTACGTTTACTTTCACTAAATAAATTCCTGAATTCAATCCTGAAATTGGTAAGTTGATTACATTTTTACCAGTAGCTCCATTGAAGTTTTGTCCGTAAACAACCTTTCCTAAAACATCTGTCATTTCAATTGAATAGTTAGTTGATTTTGTTAAGCTAACTTCTAATTGCGTATAAACATCTGCTGGGTTAGGGAATAATGTCATAGAGAAATTATCTGCAGCTAATGTATTTAATCCAGTAGTTACTAAGTAAGGGCTACGATTAACGTTTAATACATGTCCTGTTGCTACATCTTGTAACATACCAATCACACGGATTTTCGTATCATCCCATGCTGCAGGTAAAGTATAGTTGAACGTGTAGTTGTAAGTTGTACTTGCACTAACTGTAGATGGAACTGATCCTGGTTGTCCATCGAATCCTCCTAAAATATCACGTCCAACAAAATTGTAATGCATGAGAGAAGCCGGAACAGGGTTAGCAGCTGTTTGCCAGTTAAGACCAGCGCCCACTAACGGAATATTTTGTGAACTGCTACTATAATAGTTTGTTTGAGCGTAAGTAGAAGTTGTTCCAGTTACATCATCTTCTACTAATACTGCATTTAAACGAAAATCACCAGTTAAGTTAGCAGCAAATGTTGAAGATACATTGATATCCACCTGGCGCGTTGAAGCATTATAAGTTGCAGATATTCCTACATCAGCAGGACTAACATCATTAATTCTATCTTGATAAGTTGCTTCAAAATCTGTAGGATCTATATCGTTAGATTTACGATCAACGCATCCACTAGGGTATCCACCAATTAAAGCCCCAATACCTGCATCATAAGCAGAATTTGCCATTGGATCTGAATTATGAACCGCAACAACGATTGCTGTTCCAGGATGTACAGTATCGATTTGCTCTGTGTAAACAGCACCACGCGGGCACCATCCACACCATGTTCCTGTTGCTTCTTCAATTAAAACACGCTTCTCTGGTAAGTATGATAAACCAGTTATCATTGTATTTAATGTATCATCGGAACGGTCTGCATCATTTGCAAGGTCTACCCAAACTTTTGTAGGATAAGGATTCGCAGCATTTATGTTAATTGGAGTATTGTGTGTAAAGCTATAAACGTTACCAGAAGTTAAGTTGATGTTTGATAGAGTAGAAGTGTAAGTTGTTCCATTAACTTCATATTTAACATCTACGTTATTGATAGTGTTAGCACCTAAATTTTGAATTTCACCTGTTACTGTTGACGTTCCCGGTACTAATACATAAGGGTCTGAAGAAACAGTACGCAATTTAGCTTGTTCCGCAGCTTGCGTTCCATAGTAAAATGCATAGTAACTATTATCTGCTGGAGTTGGATCTGATCCTGCTAATGAATTTAAGCTATTTGGAGAGCCCGCAACCATTAAAGCAGATGTTGAATTGTACTGAAGTCCTAACGAAACAGGAACGGCTCCTGCATGACGTTGATCTACTATATAAATATTATTTGTTCCTTCTTCTAAAACAATTGACCAATAAGTCCAAACTGTAGCTGAAGCTACCGATGTGTATGAAGAAAACAACACCCACGTTTGCTGACTACCAGCAACTCCGAAAGTTTGTGTTACAATACTATCGTTAGCACTTGAACCTTTTATTCCTAATACACAAATTGAATTGTCAGGAATATTTGCATTTGGTAGGGCAACACGAGTTGCAGGAGGAACAGTTGTTGCTCCAGTAGAGAATGTTAAAACACCACTAGTTGATACTTTAAATTGCGTATAGCCAACACCGTTAAATTGGAAAGTAAATGGCAATGTTACAATTGAAGACCATTTTGGATTAACCGAACTACCTGAAATGATATCCCAATTAGACGATAATCCATTAGCAACTGGATATTCATTTTCAACATTTAATCCACCAGGGTTTGTACCTGCGTTAGGATAAGGTAAATAATAGTACTGCGCGTTAGCCACTGACAATGACATCACAATCGCTGCAATAAATGCGTAAAGTTTTTTCATTTTATGAGTTGTTGATTTTTTAGGAATTGTTTCCAAAATTAAGGATTTAAGTACTACGATGCAAAAACGAAAATAAAAAATTACAATCTTTCAAATTAATGATATACAGTTGTTTAAATACCTTCTAAGGGCTATGCTAGCTTAAAGTATAAGTAAAAAGTAGTGCCTTTGTTTTCTATTGATTCAAAACGAATATTACCTTGCATCCCTAACATCATATTCTTTACAATGGCAAGTCCTAACCCGGTACCACTCGATTTAGTCGTGAAATAAGGTACAAAGATCTTCTCTTTGAGGTCATCTGGAATGCCTTTCCCATTATCAGCTATTGAAACAACTAAAAATTCATTGATGGTTTTTGCCTCAATAGTAATCATTCCATTTTCAAAATCCTCCATCGATTGAATAGCATTTCGGAAAAGATTATTCAGTATTCGAATAATTTGATTTTTATCGCCAATAACGGTAGGTAAAATCGAATCAATCTTATTTTCAATTTTTACATTTTCAGATTGCTTGAATAATACAATTGTATTTTTTATCAAATCACGAAGATTAATCTCTTCATATTCTGCCTGTGGCATCTTTGCAAAATCACTGAAGGCTGAAGCGATATTTGATAAATTATCTATTTGCTCTATTAGCCCTGATGATATTTTTTTGATGACTTCTTCTCTATTTTCCTGACTTGATTCAATGATTCTAAGCATATGTTGAATGCCAAGTTTCATTGGCGTAAGCGGATTCTTGATTTCATGCGCTACCTGCTTCGCCATTTCTCTCCATGCCGATTCTTTTTCTGATTTGGCTAATTCCTCCGCACTTTTCTGCAAGGCCATTAACATTCGGTTGTATTCGTTAACCAATGCACCAATCTCATCTTTCTTATCCCAACTGATTAAATTATTTTTTGCATTTAATCGTGTTTTCTTAAATGATTCCTGGATAAATTTTAAAGGCGCGGTGATTTTATTCGAGATAAATACAGCAATTAAAATCGAAATGGTAAACAAGAAAACATATAGGTTGATTAATGCAATTAAGAACTTGCTGATCTCGGCTTTAACTTGTTTTTCAGTGAAAAAATAATTAATGTTTAGATAAGCGCATTGCTCTCCTTTGCGATTATAAATCGGGCGATAAGATGCTCTGTATTCTAGCTTGCCGATATTTTCTGTTTGATAAAATCCCGACAACTTTAAATTTTTAAGATTAAAAAATGCGGCTTTATTCATTAACGGACTAATCAATTCCTGATCAAAAATACGCGGCTGTGTAGAGTATACTAAATATCCTTTTGGATTATAAATAGAGAAATCAGTATGTATTGTTTTATTAAGTTTATTCAATTCACTTACCTCTTGATTCGTTAATCTCTCCAATGAAGATGCATCTTCAAAAGTGTTTTCAAGATAATTATTAAGGTCTTTAATTGTTTGTTGCGATTTTAACTGTTCGCTCTCGCTATTGCTATTAATGATGTAAATAATTGTAGTCACACCAGAAATAATCAATGTACAAATTACAAATGTTACTACCGTAAATTTAATTCGGTTATTATAGCTTGTTGATATGCTGAAGTCATTATGATAAAAATGATATGTAATGTATCCGAGCAAATAGGCTAAACTAAAGAAGGCAAATAAATAACTAAAGAGTGTGATGATTTCTAATAACGACTTCTGTTTACGACTAATAATAGTAAGTCCGTTGTTGTCTTTTATAATGATGTGATAATAACCATTGTTATAGAAGGCATCTGATTTTTTAATATCCTCTTCATAAGGTGCAGATGTAATGAAATAATTAAATGTCCCAGATTGATTATTTAGTTTTCCATTCTTGTAACGTGCAAAACTATAGTCGTTTGAATTTTGACTAGCCATTACGGTATTACTCACCAACAAATCCGGAAAGCCACCAATATTATTACTTCGCTTATTAGAAAATTCAATCACACAACAGTCAATGGAGTTGTTTATAGGAAATTCAACTATACCATATTGTTTTGGTTTATCTAGTTTGCCAGAATAATTTAATAATCCGGAGTTTTGTATTAAGTATTCTTTTTTGATTTCATCAAACGATTCTTCTGATGATTTATTCAAACAGAGGCTGTTTTTATCAAGGAAATAAAAGCTAACATCGTAATTAGAAAAATAATCACTGAAGTATTTATTCAATAAATATTTATTCAGATCTTCATAATTACCATTGCTAGAAATTATCGTATTTAAATTATTGTCTGATTTTATTTTATTTTTTATTTCATCAAAAAAGTAATCTGCAATATTGTCTTTTTCGGAATGAATTTTATTTGCAAAGGAACGTTGTCTTTCACTTTCTTTAATTTGATTAAATGAATAAATCTGATAAGTTGCATAAATAGAAAATCCTAAAACAATCAGAATGATTCCTTCTTGCCGATAATCTTTTCCAATAAAAACACGAGTATAAAAAATAAATAAGAGTAGCAGGAAAGAAAACAAGTACGAATAATAACTAAACACTTCAGAAAATGAAAATACAATAGAAGTATAGTTTAAAATTCCGAAAATGATGGCAGCTCCAAATAGATTAACAAGAACAATTTGTAATGAGAACTTCGACTGTTTTATAAAGTAAGTAGTTGCTATTGTAATAAAATAAAATCCAGAAAAAACAATTCCAATAACAAATAAACCAATTAGACTGTAAAGATCTAATTCAAAAATATTATTGAAGTTAAATGAGATTTGTGAGCTTAATATTAATCCGTTGAGTAGATAATTAATCACATATGAATACGAAAAACATAAGAGTAAAATAATCAATAAAAAACCATGTTTTAGAGTAGCCCATTTATTGATAAACTTGATGGTGCTTTCCTTCACAACTAACGAATACAAATACACCATTAAACTCAATAAACATAATACTCCAAAAAATAAATCGAGCGGAGAGTTTAGAAAGCTGGAGCTTGCATAATACTTAGGACTAAAAAAATCGGTATTGTAAAAGGCAACCGGAAAGGAGTATTCAATCATTAAATAACGAATAAAAAAGAGTGCGATTACCGGAAATATTCCTGCTATTCCACTTTTCTTTCCAAGAACAAATGACAAATCGATGATAGCAACATTTAAAAGCAAATAAGCAAATAAATAAAGGATAAAAACAATTATCGACTTATTATGTGCATCATCGCTATCTATTGTAGAAATATAAAAAATGGGATGTCCATCATAGTTAATGGCAGTAGTGTTTGGTTTCGCGGCGATTGAAAACTCATGATGACTACATAATTGTAAATTTGAATTGAAATTATTTTCGAGGTATTGATTTTGAATATTGAAATCGTAACGAATAAAAAGACAATAAACTATTTGTCGCGCTTTATCAGGTTGCGTAACCTTATTGATGAAATAATATCCATTACCGATTCTGTTGATTTTCTCATCTAGTAATGTTCGATAGTTGGTACTATCAATTGGACATTTATTATCAGACCAAAAAATAATTTCGTTATCAGCAAAAACAAACACACTAGCACCAACAGGAAGTATTTTTTTCTGAAAGTAATTATTAGCAATTCTATTGTTTAAAACAGATTCCTTTAGACAATCGTTAAACGCGTTTTCAAAGGCTTTTACGCTATCAATCTTGCTCTTTAAAACTTTTTCAATAATAGATTTATCGGCTTCTGCTTTATGATTTTCATCTTGTTTATTGGCTTCTAATGAAATAGCAGCGATAACAAAAAGTGTTATCACTAAAAAGTAGCCTAATAAGCGATTCCCGATATTCATTTCCGTAAAAATAGGAAGGAATAAGGTTATTTAGAAGGTTTTCTCATTGTTTTATAAACTGATACAGGTTGAAAGCAATCAGTTTTTAATTACATAATTTAAGTAAATTTGTGGTATGAAAGCAATTATTAATAAGTCCAACACGATTACTGTTGAAGAAAATACAGGTGGAGCAATTTCAATCAACGAGAAACTATTTAATGGTGATATAAAGCAAGTCGGACCCTACTCTTATAATATTATTTATAATGGAGAGAGTATGAATGTAGAAGTGTTGATATCAGACGCAAAAAGTAAAAAGCATCAGCTTAAGATTAACGGAAAGGTGGTTGATATTCAGCTGGAAGATAAATACGATGAGTTACTTAAAAAATTAGGTATGGACGCAGCCTCTTCACAAAAGATTGGCGATTTAAAAGCTCCGATGCCTGGTTTAGTAGTAAACATTCCGGTTGCAGAAGGTGATGTAATCAAGAAAGGTGATGTACTGCTTATTTTAGAAGCAATGAAAATGGAAAATGCATTGAAGGCTGTTGCAGATGCTACTGTTAAAAAGATAATGGTCAAAACTGGTCAGGCAGTAGAAAAGAATCAGGTATTAATTCAATTAGTATAAACAAAACACTATGGATCGTCGTAATTTTTTAAAGAAATCAGGATTAGCAACTGCTGGATTAGTGGTGGCTTCTCAATTATCATCAGTAGAATCTTTGGCAGAACAAATCGAAAATGAAACACAGTTTTCTTTGCCAGCTTTGCCTTATGATTTCAAAGCATTAGAGCCACATATCGATGCTCTAACTATGGAGATTCATTATTCTCGTCATCATAAAGCATACGTTGATAATTTGAATAAAGCATGTGCAGATAATAAAATCAAAGCAGGATCTATTGAAGAATTGTTAGCCAACATTTCTAAATATCCAGCAGCAGTACGAAATAATGGCGGAGGACATTTTAATCACTCATTGTTCTGGCGTTTAATGCAACCTAACGGAGGCGGATTACCGACAGGTCCAATTGCTGAAGCGATTAATAGTAACTTTGGTAGTTTTGATGCAATGAAATTGAAATTTTCAGAGGTAGCAAAATCACGTTTTGGCTCTGGATGGGCTTGGATGGTTTTACGTGATGGGAAATTAGACATAGGTTCAACTCCGAATCAGGATAATCCACTGATGGATGTTTCTGAATTGAAAGGGAAGCCAGTTTTAGCGTTGGATGTTTGGGAGCACGCATACTATTTAAAGTATCAGAATAAGCGAGTGGATTATATCACTGCGTGGTTTAACACCATTAATTGGGATACTGTGAATGAGCTTTATGCCGCAAAGTAAAATGAGTCGAGTAATAATTTTATCGGTATTACTTTTCGCTGCTTGTTCATCTGTTAAAAAATCAACAGCGACAAAAGTTGATAATGAATTAAATCAGCTGGAACAACTTTTAAGTGGAAGTTTTAGTAGTGAATTGCAATCAAAAGAGGACACCAGCTATTTTAATATTAGTTTGGTTATGCTTCCAATTTGGATTAATAGAACGGATGGCAAATGGATGTATGTAGAACAAGCAATGTCGACAAAATTAGATAAGCCTTATCGCCAACGTGTTTACCATTTACAACATTCTGGAAAAAATACTTTTACTAGTGATATTTATACCATTAAAAATGCATTGACGTATGCAGGTTTACAAAATGATAAATCAAAACTAGAGAAACTATCATTCGATAGTCTTGAATTAAAGGATGGCTGCACTGTTACATTGATAAATAATAATGGTCTTTTTTCTGGATGCACTGATGGCCGAAGTTGTCCTTCAGATCTACGAGGTGCTAAATATGCAACTACAAAAATTACTTTGAAAAAAGGAGAACTTATTTCGTGGGATCAAGGTTTTGATGCTAACGATAAACAAGTTTGGGGTGCAACAAAGGGTGGATATATTTTTATCAAAAAGTAATTTCATTAGAATAAAAAAAGGGACTAGTCTTTCGATTAGCCCCTTTGGTTTTTATAAAGTAAGGTTAAACTAATGTAATCTCAAACTGTACCAGGTTAATGAACTCCTGAATACGTTCGTCAATTTCTCCTTCCGATAAACCTTCAATTCTTTCTAATCCGAATTTCTCTACACAGAATGAAGCCATTGCTGATCCGTGGATAACAGCGCGCTTCATGTTTTCAAAAGATATATCTCCTGTTGATGTGATGTAACCGATGAATCCACCAGCAAACGTATCACCAGCTCCTGTTGGGTCAAATACTTCTTCTAACGGTAACGCAGGTGCGAAGAATACTTCTTTCTCATGGAACAATAATGCACCATGTTCTCCTTTTTTAATGATAAGGAATTTAGGTCCCATCGTTAAAATTTTACGAGCCGCTTTTACTAATGAATATTCTCCAGTTAATAATCTTGCTTCTTCGTCGTTGATGGTTAAAACATCAACTAGTTTCATTGTTTCTAATAAATCATTCAACGCGACTTCCATCCAGAAATTCATCGTGTCCATTACGATTAACTTCGGACGATTTCTTAAGCCTTTGATTACCTTTTGTTGTAAGCTTGGCATTAGGTTGCCTAACATCAAATACTCACAATCTTGATATGATTCAGGGATAATAGGGTCGAAGTTGCTCAATACATTTAGCTGCGTATCCATCGTATCACGCGTGTTCATGTCTGCATGATACTTTCCTGACCAGAAGAAAGTTTTCTCGCCTTGTTTAATTTGCAAACCATCTGTGTTAATCCCTTTGCCTTTTAGCATGTCGATGGTTGCCTGAGGAAAATCTTCTCCAACTACCGAAACAAGGTTGATTTTATTTCTGAAATAACTTGCAGAAACGGAAATATAGGTTGCAGCTCCACCTATGATTTTATCTGTTTTCCCGAATGGGGTTTCAATGGCATCGAACGCAA